>LIDZ01003784.1_pt3 | contig 142344 bp, 139 predicted proteins | sample 644651 | NCBI WGS metagenome assembly LIDZ01 (sample SAMN03856242, study PRJNA289617) | food metagenome | isolation source: wine grapes on drying loft during traditional withering process | host: Vitis vinifera cv. Corvina | place: Italy: Gargagnago di S. Ambrogio di Valpolicella | collected 2014-01
TAATTCTATACCTTTAGCAACTTCAAGTATTGATGGAAAAATGTCAAAGCAAGATAAAATAGACCATGATGATATGAACAGCAAAAAACATACTCATAATAATAAAACTATCATTGATACTATTACGCAGACATTGTTAGATACTTGGAATGGTGCGTATACTCATATTTCAGATACAATTAAGCATATAACATCAACTGAAAGAAGTAACTGGACGACTGCATATACAAATAATCATACCCATACTAATAAATCTGTATTAGATGTTATTACACAGGTTTTGATTGATAATTTTAACAGCGCATATACTCATGTAAGTGATGTAGTGAAGCATATAACAAGTACGGAGCGAACATTGTGGAATACTATCAGTAATAAATTAGATAAAGCTGGGGGCACTATGACAGCTCCTATAACTTTTACAGATATATCTAAATATATATTTAATTTAGAGGGTTATTTAACTTGGGGGTTATATTGGAATACCACAAATAACTCTTTAGAAATGCATAATAGCGGAATAGCAAAAATAATAATGGATTTAGATACTGGAGATATAACTACAGGTGGAAATATTACTGCTCTAGGGTTTATCGGTACTTCGTCTAGTGCATCAAAATTAGCAACTGCTAGAAAAATAAACGGAGTTCCATTTGATGGTTCCAGCGATATTACTATTACTGCAAATCCTAATGCACATACTCATGATGATAGATATTATACAGAAACTGAATCGGATACTAAGTTTGCAACCAAAGGTGAAATATCACAAGCCGGATATGGAGATATGTTAAAAAGTATATATGATACTAATAATGATGGTATTGTTGATAATGCTGATAGATTGGATGGATTTCATGCATCTACTGTTGCAGGTTCTGCTAATACCGCTGTTATTAGAGATGCTAACGGCTATATAAATAATACTTGGTTCAATAGTAATAGAGGTTCTGAAAATACTAGTGCGTCTCAATATATATATGATACTGGCGATGGGTATATGAGGAAAAAAGATTTAGCTAACGTTAGAGCAGAAATGGTTACTAGTCCTTTTGGGCTAGGTGGAATGGCCATAGATATATCATCACAAGATTGTAATAACATTGTGAACACTGGTTTCTATAGAGGTAATAATTGCACCAATAGATGCGCAGGTTCTCATACATGGACTTATTTATTAGTGATAGGTCATAGTGATGTTAACTGGGTTTCACAAATAGGCATTAATTTTAATGGAGATGGAACTTATTCAAGAACTAAAACTAATGGTGTTTGGTCGGCTTGGAGAAGATTAGATGCAACGGCCACATCACAGATAACAAATGATAGTGGATTTATAACAACATCATCATCTATCACAGGTAATGCTGCAACAGCAACTAAATTGCAGACTACTAGGATAATTGCAATTGCTGGAGATATTATTGGGAGTGCTAACTTTGATGGTGGTGGAAATATAAGTATAAATACAACTTTAAAAACTGGCTTAACTTGGAATGATTTAGAGGGGGTATAGTATGTATGGAGTAAATCAATATGGATTAGTTAAATATGCCGAAAACACTCCAAGTTCAGAAGATATAAAAAAATATTTTATTGATTTAAGTAAATATGTACCCACTAAAATATCTGAAATTTCAGAAATGAAGGCTATCTATGAAGTGCAAGGCACTGAATTAGGTGGTCTTTTATATTACTCAAATGATTTACTTAATCAATTTTTTATTGATACCGCAACATGGGGATTGATCTATTGGGAAGATGAATATGGAATTGAAACTAATTTGAATATGTCTTATGAAGATAGAAGAGCTGTTGTTAAAGCTAAAAAAAGCGGACAGGGAACAACAACAAAAGCAATGATTAAGAGTGTAGCAATAAACTTCAGTGGTGGAGAAGCAAACATTATTGAGGATAACGTTAATTATGCTTTTATTGTTCAGTTTGTAGGGATTAAAGGCATTCCTAAAAATCTTCAGTCATTTAAAAATATGCTTGAAGATATTAAACCAGCTCATCTAGGATATACCTTTAAATACACTTATACGAATTGGGATTACTTAGATAGTAAAAATTTATCCTGGGATAACTCTGAAAGCAATAATTATGATGACTTAGAAATATATGATTAAAGGAGATGATTGAATGAGGACATCAACAAATTACGCTTTAAAATTAATGGAAGGTACCGACAATGTTAAAAGACAGGATTTTGTAGATAACTTTGAAAAAATAGATACTGAAATGAAAATATTAGAAACTAATGGAATTCCTTATGGTGGTACAACAACAGGATCTGCTAATACTTATGCAATATCAACCCCAGTAATTACTGCATTAGTAGTGGGGCAACCAATAAGCCTTAAATTTAATGTAGCTAGTACAGCAGCATCAACACTTAATTGGTGTGGATTAGGTGCAAAAGGTATCAAGAAATCTAATGGAGCTGATGTAACTAATTTAAAAACTGGAATATATACATTGAGGTATGATGGCACAAATTTTATATTACAGGGTGAGGGTGCTAATGGAACTGCTATTCCAACAGACCTTCTTCCTGGTAAAACAGCAAGTACAGATTTAGGAGATATTGTAGGAGCTATGCCAACAAAAGTAGCAGCAACATATACCCCTTCAACATTAGATCAAACTATTTCAGCATTACAATATTTACTAGGAGCACAAACAATTCTAGGAGATGCAGATTTAGTTTCAGCAAATATAAAGAGCGGAGTAAACATATTTGGCATTGTTGGAAGTTCCACAGTAGTTGATACATCTGATGCATCATTAGATTCACAGTACTTATTAGAAGGGCAAAGTGGATATGATGATGGTACAAGAAAAGCAGGTACAATGGTAAATAGTAGTGGAACAACAATAGGTTCAGCTAGTAGTACTGCTAAATCAGATAGTGACAGTTTAGTAGTCGGAAGTGCTACTAATGAGTATGTAGGTGCTTTTGATGTTATTATTCCGAAAGGATACTATAACGGAGTATCAGCAAGTAGAATCCACATTCCAGATTTAATACCTTCTAATATAATAAGCGGAAAAAATGTAGGCTGGAATAATCATTATATTTCTGGAAATGCGTCAATAGAAAGTTTAGGTGGTAAGAAATATGCTTATGGTACATCTGGGAATTTTACAGAAAGAGATTCAGTAACAATTAATTTACCGTTTGCACCACGAATAGTTACACTTATTTATTGGAAGTCAGGTAGTGGTGCTAATCATAGTCCATACCGTTCAGTCGCTTGGAAATCACCTACAGATTATAATAATCCATTCACCCCATATAATGGTGCATATACTGTTGTTAGTGAATGCTATGGCTCAAATACTCTAAGCATTAATGGTAATAGTTTTACGTATACAGAAGTTAATGCATCTGCTTTTGGATATATAACTTGGGAAGCAACAGAATAAAAGGAGGCGTGATAAAAATGAAAACATTATTAATTTACGATACTACAGGATATATATATCTTCAAATGTCTGGGAGCTATAGAGTTCCAGTAGGAATGACATTCTTAGAAATAGAAGTTCCTACAGATAAAGTTTTAAAATCAATAAATACAAATATAACTCCCAATATTCCGATTTATGAAGATATACCAAAAACAGAATTAGAGTTAGCAAAGGAAAGAATTGAATCACTAGAAAATTATGTTTTAACAAAAGAGAATCCAACTATATAATAAAAATATATTAATGAGAGGATGATTAAAATGACAAACATGCAAACAATATTAGGAAATATTTTAAGAAACAGAATCAATTCAGAATTAACTAAAGAGGTTCAAAGCTTTTCAACATTAAGTGCCACAACTGATATATTCTTAGCAGCAGATAAAATTACTATAGAACAATATACAGAGCTTACAGCATTAATAGCTACATCAACCACAACAACTGCTAGTGCAGAAGCAGCAACTGTATAATTAAATAAAAAATAAAGGCAGTAGATAACACCAATAGGGTGTTTTTTTATTGTCTATTTTTGTAAAAAATCGAAACACATGAAAGGAGGCTTGATAATGCTGGACGTTAAATAAATTAGAATAGAATACAATGAAATTTAAAGCAGAAATTAAAAAATAATTACTTAGGAGGTATTATTATGGATATAAAAATTAATGATTTGATACAAGTAATTCCAAGTTCAACTGATTTGGTTTTAATCAGTCAAAATGAGTATATGAGAGGCTCAACTGTAGAAGAAATAAGGGACAAGAAATTGAGGGCAGAAGTAGAAACTGCTAGAGGAACATATGCGAGTTTAAATTCTAGATTAGATGGAATTGATACATCATTGTTAGGATTAGAAGAAATGCTAAATCCTATAGATTGTGGAACTTTTTAGAATTAAAAATAAATAATTAAAATGAAAGAGAGTGATATATAATGACACAAACATTAAAAATTAAAAGAGGAAATAATATAAATTTAGGAGTTTTAACACTAGAAGCTGGGGAACCAGCCTTTGTATTAGACACAGGAAAACTTTACGTAGGTGATGGAACTCAAAAAGTTTTAATAAATCCAGATATACCATCAAATTCAGAAACTACTGATAAATTAAAAATAGCTAGAACAATTTCTTTAAGTGGAGATGTTACAGGAAGTGTTTTATTTGATGGTAGTAGTGATGTAACTATAACAACAACAGAAAAAGCATCAGGAGTAAAAGTAGGAACTTATAGTAAAGTTACAGTTGATGAAAAAGGAAATGTAACTGCTGGAGGATCATTAGTTGATACAGATATTCCAACATTAACATTATCTAAAATTAGCGATGCTGGAACTGTTGCATCTAAAAATACAGGAATAGCATCTGGAGAAATACCGATATTAGATGCAAATGGTAAATTAGACACAAATGTATTACCAGCAATAGCGATAACAGATACTTTTGTTGTAGCAGCAGAAGCTGAAATGCTAGCATTAACTGCTGAGGTTGGTGATGTTGCAGTAAGAACAGATTTAAAGAAATCATTTATATTGAAAATTGCAGGTGCAAGCATAGTAGCCAATTGGCAAGAACTATTGACTCCAACTGATGCAGTATTAAGTGTTGCTGGTAAAACTGGTATAGTTACTATTACATCATCTGATGTAGGTCTTGGTAATGTAACAAATGAATCAAAAGGAACAATGTTTATAAATCCAACTTTTACTGGAATACCAGTAGCACCAACTGCAATTGCTGGAACTAGCACAACACAAATAGCAACTACTGCATTTGTTACAAATTCAGTAGGGAATAAGACAAGTATATCTGGAAATGCAGGTACAGCTACAAAATTGGCAACAGCTATAAATATATCTTTAGATGGTGATGTAGTTGGGTCAACTAGTTTTGATGGTTCATCTAACGTTTCAATAACAGCAACTATTAGCAATATAGATGGCGGAATATTTTAATAAATGAAAGAAAGAGGAGGAAAAATAAATGTCAAATAAAATACAAATTAAAAGAGGATTAAAAGCTAATTTACCAATTTTAAGTGTAGGAGAACCAGCATTTACAACAGATACAAAAGAATTTTTTATAGGAGATGGTTCAAGTAATATTGAATTTGCTAAACAATCAGATTTAACATATGAAACAGCAACAGGAACTACTGGTACAGCAATAATTTTAACATTACCAACTTTGGTAAATGGGTATGCCAAAACTTTTATAGCTTTGGCTAGTAATAGTGGGAGTGCAACAACTATAAACGGAAAATCATTATATAAACCAAATACTACTATGTCACCAAATTTAATAGCAGGGAAAGCTTATACAATTTGGTATGACTTAGCAAAAGATTGTTTTTTTATCAAAGCTAGTGCAGAAGGAAATACTATACCATCTCATGTACTAGCAGGGGATATATTTAGTACTGAAACTGATATAGGAGCAACGGGAACAATGCCAACTAAAGTAGCAACAACATATACACCTTCAAAATTAAATCAAACTATTTCAGCATTACAATATTTATTAGGAGCACAAACAATTCTAGGAGATGCAGATTTAGATTCATCAAATATAAAGAGTGGAGTAAATATATTTGGAGTTGTTGGAAGTTCCACCGTAGTTGATACATCTGATGCATCATTAGATCCGCAATATCTATTAGTAGGGCAAACTGGGTATGATGATGGTATTAAAAAAACAGGTACTTTGGTTAATAGAACTGGAATAATAATGGCTGATAGTGTTGGGAAATGGGGTGATGGAGGATTAGCAGTATATCAACCAAGAGGTTATTATAAGGGTGGAGCCGGAGATGGAGAAATAAAAGTTACACAAGCTCAAATACAATCTGTAAATGGAAATTTACAACCCGCAAATATATTAAATGGTGTAGAAATATGCGGAATAATTGGAAATGCATCAATAAAAAGTTTAGGTGGTAGACAAATTGCTACTGCAACAGTTACATCTAGTTCAAATTCAATAATTATATCTAATTGTTTTGGAGATAACACTTATCATTATATTGCAACTATAACTGGATTTAATTTTACACCATCATATGCAATACTATATTCTGCAAATGGCAATACAGTTACGGTATTAAATATGAGCACGGATAGAAATTATCAAGCATGTGCGTTTGTAAATGCTAGTAATTCTGCCGGATCACACAACCGTGTAGATTCTTTTGATATAGATGGGTCAGTTTTAGTTGCAAGCTATGGGCAACTTAAATTGCCAGTAAAGAATAATACTACTTATTCTTATATAATATTTGAGTAGCATTAGATAAAATGTACAACTATAAAAAAATGAATAAGAAAGAGTTCGATAAAAATGTATTGCAAGAATTAAAAGAAATATTAAGAAATGCTTATGTTGAAAATTTGTCTTGTGAGAAAGTAATAGATAAGTATGGTAGAGAATATAGCTTTTTCTTTTGTGATCCATCATACTTTGAAATTGCAGGTTATGGAAATACATTTGGAGAAAATGAACATCTAATTTTAAGGGATAAACTTAAAAATCTAAAAGGAAAATTTCTTTTAACAATTAATGATCATGAGAAGGTACGAGAATGGTATAAAGATTTTAGCATTGTAGAAACAGAGGTGAATTACTCTTTTAGTAAAGATACAAAAGGCAGAGGAAAGTATGGAGAATTAATAATAACAAATTATTAATATAAAAAATAAGTGCAATAATTAAGGCTTTCAGGAGTCTTTTGTTGCTTATTTTTATAAAGAAATTTAAGAAGGTAGGTGACATATGATTGAAGAATTAGTACAAGACAAAATCGAAACACATGAAAGGCGGATTAATAATCATGGTGATAGATTGGATAAGCTAGAACAAGATGGAAGAGAACTTAAAACAGAACTTAAAAATTTATGTGAAAATCTTAGATCACTAACAAATATGATTAAGTGGTTTATAACTGTAATGGGAGGAGCTTTGATAAGCTTCTTTTTTTATGCAGTTCAAACAGGAATATTTAATAAATAAAATTTTAAAAAGGTGGAATGTAAAAATGAAAGAATTATTAATTAACCAAATCGCCCCAATCTTAGTTACTGCAATAGTAGCAATCTTAGTAGCAACAATAAATAAAATTGGAGGCCCTGCAATAGATTTATTTGTTACAAAGAAAAAAGAAACTGAATTAAAGATAATAGCTTCAGGGCATGAAGCAAACTTAAATACAGCCAAAGAAGTATGGAATATAGTAAATGAAAAGTTTAGGATCACAGCGAATGCAACTTTGATTTTTACTTCAAAAGCAGATTTGTTCGATAAATTATTATTAAGTAAAATACCAGGACTCACCCAAGACAATTTGGATCATTTAAGACAAGCTATAGCAGGAGAAGTTAACAAAGGTAAAGCAACATTAACGGAAGATTCAACAAGTCTACAACTTATATCATTGCAAAAAACAAATGGCCAATTAGAAGCTGATAAGGCAACTTTACAAGCAACTATAAATCAAATTAATAGTACATTAAATCCAGTAGTTGCAAATAATTCAACTACTATACAAGCATAGATTTTATCAAAAATTTAGCCAGGACTCCTGAATGATAAAAATAAGTTTTAAAGCTAGTAATATAGCTATTCTTATTTTTATCATTCTTAAATTTAAAGAAAGAAGTGATAAAAATGAAAGATTTTATAATAGCAATAGGTCATACTAAAAGTGGTAATGCTGGATGTGGTGCAGTAGATAAGTTAGATGAAAGTGATTGCACAAGACAAGTTGGGCCACTAATACCTAAATACCTTGAACAAAAGGGAAAAACAGTTGCGATATTGCAAATAGATAAAGGTAATGCATATAACTGTGAAGACTGTTATGTAAGGGCATCTTTAGCTAATGCAATAGAAGCAGAGTGGTATGTTGAAGTACATCTTAATAGTGGAAAGAATAGAGTAGGTGATGGAACAGAAGTCTGTGTATCTAGTCCAAACTCAGAAGTTATTGCTATGGCTGCACAAGTATCTGCAAGTTTATCGGCTACATTAGGTATAGAAAATAGAGGAGTTAAAACTGAAAGTTTAATTGTATTGAAAAGAACTAGTATGAAAGCTATATTAGTAGAGTGCATGTTTGTAGACGCAGGTGATACAACTATCTATGATCCAGAAGTAATAGCTAAAGCTATTGCAGAAGGATTACTAGGCGAAGTTATAAGTATTACTCCTGTTTTAGGATGGAATAAGTCTAAAGATAATACAAAATGGTGGTATTGTACAGATGTTTCTAATGGATACGACTACAAGTCAGAATGGAAGTTAATAGATAGCAAGTGGTACTTGTTTGATAGTAATGGATTCTGTATTACTGGATGGGTTAACTATGTTACTCAAAAAGATAAAAAGCAGATATGGTATTACTTAGATAAAACTTCTTGTACGTTAGCTACTCGATGGAAACAAATAGATTCTAAATGGTATTATTTCAACACTGATGGAGAAATGCAAACTGGATGGATAGTAGATAATAACAAAGATTATTGTTTATATACTTCAGGGGAAATGATATGTAATTGTTATATGTATGGATATAGATTTGATAACAATGGAGTAGCAACTAAATTATAATATAATTTTAAGGGTATGGGGGTTAATCCTATGCCCTTCATTTTTGCCATTTTATATAATTATTTCTATATATCCAAAATAATTACTAAAACTGTATTGACACGTGTTTTCAATACGTGTTATAATATATTTGTGGGGAGGGATAATATATGAAACCCAAAGAACTTCTAAAGATATTAAAAAATGAAGGATGGGAGATAAAGAATCAAAGAGGTTCACACATACAATTAATTCATAAAGAAAAAAGTGGTAAGGTTACAGTTCCTAATCACAACAAAGACTTAAAAACTGGAACATTAAAAAGTATTCTCTTACAAGTAGGGCTTTAAGCCCTACTTGTAAGAGAATTTATATAATAGAAAAAAGGAGTGTGTAGGTAAATGAACAAATATTTATATTTTGCAAAATTTACACCATGTGAAGAAGGCGGATATACAATAACATTCCCAGATCTAGAAGGTTGCATAACTGAATGTGATGATATAGAAGAAGGAATGCAAAATGCTAAAGAAGCCTTAGAGTTACATCTATTTGGCATGGAGGAGGATAAGGAAAAAATTCCGAAGCCTAGAGATCCACAAAATATTGAATTAAACAAAAATGAATTTTTAGTACCAATTAAAGTCTACATGGAAGCGATACGAGATGAGATGAACAATAAGGCGGTAAAAAAAACTTTAACTATTCCTTATTGGTTAAATAAAGTTGCAGAGGAAGAAAAGATAAACTTTTCAGCATTATTACAAGGTGCTATTAAAGAAAAATTAGATATAAGAAGATAATAATGATAAATGATTTTAGGGGTATTGGGGTTAATCCTATGCCCTTTATTTTTGACATTTTATATATTTATTTCTATATATTAAAAATAATTACTCAAAAGTATTGACACTTCATACTATCAGTAGTATTATAAGAGTATAGAAAGGAAGTGAAAACAAGGTGGTTGAGAAAATAAAAAAAGTCGGAAAAGTGATTGAGGCACTTACCGACTTAGCACTTAAACTAGGAACTCTACTAGCAGTAATAAAAATGGTAGTAGATAGCCTAAAGTAACAATAAGGGAAGGAATTCCTTCCCTTAACTATAAAATATCATACAACCACCTAAAAATCAATATGAAAGAAATATTTAAAGAATCAGCTAAACTAGGTTACAAAATCATATGGTTAATTATTATTGTAGTAGGATTAATATATATGCTTACTAGATAGGAGGAGTTATGGACGAAAAGAAAAATGCACAGACAGAAGCCAATAAGCGTTGGCAAGAAAAAAATAAAGAAAAGACGGGATATTTACGAAACAGATCTACTGCAAGAAACTTCGTAAAAAAACAAGCGACAATAGAAGACATAGAAGAATTAGAAAGCTTAATTGCAGATAGGAAAAAAGAATTAATGTAAATAAATAAAGAGTAGCAGATAGGAGAAAATCATATTTGCTACTCTTTATTTTTTTCTCTAAAAATAAAAAGAAAACATTTACAAGGTTGACAAATAACTGACACAAACTAATGATAATGTATTAATTAGAAATGATAAGGTTTTCTTAAAAACTTTAGGTACCTAAATTTAACAATTTAGTTGTATTGTAAGCATAAAAGGAAGGTGGTAAAAATGGGTAATATAATCAAAATCAATATGTATGTAGAAATGAAAAGAAAAAAGAACAATCAGATAAAATTAGAAACTGTAGAAGAAGCTATTTTAGAATACAACAGTTGGATAAAAAAGACCAATAGAGAGGATAAAATAGAGAACTATGAAAGATTTTTGCAAGCTCAATAATTATTTTTAGAGGCAGATTAGACGTTAAGGTTTAATCTGCCTTATTTTTTTTGTCGAAAGATAATAAATGAATTTTATTAAATAATATGGATTATCTTATAATCCAATGTTAATATATAGATATACCCATACCCCTAGACAAGTTTCTTTCATATAATAACAAAAGATGCAGTCATTAATTTGGCTGCATCTTTTGTTACTATACTTCAGGAGAAAACAAATATGTTTTCATTAACATTATTTACAAATAAAGTTATTATTATGCAAGAAAAAAGGACTACATTAAAAATATAATCCCTTTTCCAAGTAAATATATTAAGGAATGCAAAAGATTCGTCTCAATAATTAATATATGAGGACTTAGAAATAATTATGCAGAAATATATTCAATAACATTATTATTAAAAATAACATATGTATATATTATAGGTATTTAAAATAAGTTTCCTTATTAGTGTATGCATCAGTAAAAAGGACAGTAAATTAATGAGTTGTTTCAGCTCAATTAATTTACTGTCTTTTTTAGTATCTCTATAAGCAATGGAAAGAATTTTCCAAGTATATTATAGGCAAAAAAATAAGGGTTATACATTAATAATACTTTTAAATTTAATAATTATGACTATAATATAATATTAAGGCGGTGATTTTATGAGTGATACAAATATAAAAGCAATAATAGAAACAATAAAAGATCTTCCAGTAGATGAACAAGAAACTATATTGCAGTTAACAGAAATATTTAAAGGTGAAGAAGATACAATTAATGAGTATTTAAAAAATGAATTAAATAAATAAAAATAAAGGATGCAACCGAAATAATGGTTGCATCCTTCTTGAAAAATATTAGGTGATTATGAAATAAGGTATTTAGTATGATTGACAATAATTTCATATATTACACAATTACTTTTTTGTGCTAACATAGCAAATTAATATATAATTATATATTTCTTCTAAACTAATAGCACATACAATAAATAAGCATAATATAAAGTAGGTTGTATTTAATTTATTAACCTATTTTAAAAGATAAAGGAGAAAAGAAAATGGAGAATGAAAACAGTATGAAATATGATGAATATGATGATAAAACCAAATCTGATTGTAAAACCAAGGTTGATTGCACTAGAAGAAATTATCCTACAGCAGATGCACTAGAGGATGCTTATAACGCAGGTTACAAAGCTGGATGCAAGAAGACAAAAGAAAAAGCTTTAAAATGCATAGATAAAATTGAATGCTGTTAAGCAATAAATTTACTATTAATCAAACAGTTATATTTCATAACGTTATATAATATATAAAGATGCAATTATTAAGTTGATTGCATCTTTTTTATATAATTATTAGGAGCTGTGTGAAAACTATTCATTTAGTATATTTGACAAAACATGCAAATAATATACAAATATTTTAATTATAAGAAATAAAGTAAAACGCCATATATAAAAGGTATATTTTGCAAATTAAGAATGCTATAATAAACATGAGTTAAAAAGCAGTATGCCGTTTTCAATAATAAAATTAAATGGAGGGAAATAATATGGCGTTTAAAGATGAATTACAAAAATTATCTGTACAAATTAAGGAGAGAATAGTTCATATTTCAAATGAGGAGATGACAAAACAATCTTTAATAATACCTTTTATTCTAATATTAGGATTCGATGTATATAACCCAGTAGAAGTTAGACCTGAATATGGTGCAGACTTTGGAATGAAAAAAGGTGAGAAAGTTGATTATGCTTTATTCAAAGATAATGATCCAATAATGTTTATTGAAGCTAAATCGGTTAATGAAAATTTAAATAATCACGATGCACAATTATCACGATACTTTAATTCAACTACAAACGTCAAACTTGCAATTTTAACAAATGGTTCAGAATATAGATTTTTCACTGACTTGAATGTAAATAATGTTATGGATGATGCGCCGTTCCTAATTGTAGATTTATTAAATCTTAAAGAATCAGACATAGAAAACTTAAATAATTTAAGAATAGAAAATTTTGATAAAGAATCATTAATTACATATGCAGAAGAATTAGTATATACATCAGCATTGAATGCTAGTTTAAAGACTTTATTTAGTAATCCTAATGATGAGTTCATAAGGTTTGTGATAAAGGAATTTAGTGATATAAGAATTACAGCAAATGTAATTGAAAGATTCAGACCACTTGTAAAGAAATCAATATCCAATGCTGTATTAGATATTGTAAGTAAGGGATTATATCAAGAAGCATCTGCATCAAAAGAAGAAGATATTCAAAATGAAGAAATAGCAAAAAATGTTTCTTTAAATAATGAAGATACAGATGCGCCTAAAAAAGTTGCTATAACTACACAAGAAGAGTTAGATGGTTTTGAGTCTATAAAAAACATATTAATAAAAAATGATAGAGATATATCAGAGGTAAATTATAAAGATACAACAAATTATTTTTCAATATATTTTAAAAATACAACAAAATGGATTATTAGATTTAATTTTGATGCCAGTAAGAAGAATATAATAACTAAACTATCCGTCGAAAATATTAAGGAATGTTGTCCAAACTATGAGATAGAACAGTCACCTAAGAGCCTTGGCGAATCAAGAATATTTATAAAATCAATAGAAGATTTAAAGGATTTTGAAAAGGTTATAGTAGATGCGTATGATTTTGTAAGCCAAGTGTAGAAATAAATAATTACAATCTAAGTTTAAATATAGATAATGGATATAGAAATACATATAAAAAGCTAGGATTAAATTGAATTTCCTAGCTTTTTATGAATATATTTCAATTATAAATATTATTTTAGGAGTGGTTTTATGGAACAAACATTATTAAGCAGACAAACTCTATCTGAAAGATGGAATTACGGATCTACGAGAGCAATTATTGATATGGAACAAGAAGGGATTATAACACGTATTCCGACAATATCAAGTCCTCGCTATAGTTTAGAAGAAATTTTAAAAATTGAAAATTTAGGTCGAGAGATAAATCCGCTATCGCCAATGGAACGAAGACGACTAGAAAAGAGAGTTGAAGACTCAGAAAAAGAATTGAATTTATATAAGGAAAGATTTAATAGTATAAAAAATTTACTAATATAAAAGGCTAGGATAAATTAAATCCTAGCCTTTTTATTAACACATTTTTAACACATAAGTTTAATTAAAACTAATTAATTCTAATAAATGCCAATAACGTTAAGTGTTGAGAATAGTACGTTTAAGAACGTTTTATAATTTGGTGACCCATAGGAGAATCGAACTCCTGATTCCACCGTGAGAGGGTGGTGTCTTAACCGCTTGACCAATGGGCCGTACAACAAATACTATGATACTATTATTTAGTTATTATGTCAATAACTTTTTAATCATACATAAAATACAGTGAAATGTGCAGCATTATCAATGAATAATGTTAGATATTTTTTATCATTTAGTAAACAAATCATAATTTTCTAAATATTAAAAAAATTATACTTGCTTTTCACTGGAAATCTGTTAATATATAATATAGTTAGTAATTTTAACAAGAGGTGTATATTACTAAATATACTCATCGCTCCTCTAGTATGACCAATAATAAGTCATATAAATTACGACTCCTTTTTAATATTTTATAGTATATCCATTAAGATTTAAATACTAAAAGTTTAAATTTTAATGGATATTATTTTTTAAAACAGAAGATGGATTTTAAATTTTGACTTTTAATATATTAATTATAGCAAATATCTAATAATATAAGGCACATGAGCTTATTATTTTTTTGATTGTGATTAAATAGAAAAATAAAATAAACATCATCCTTATTTGTTACAGATACTCAGCGGTTAAGTTGTATTTAGGCTTTAAATATATATCAAGACCAGAATAAGAGGCATGCGTTTATTAAGTGTTGCATTAGATGGTTTAGCTGTAAAGATTTCTTTAGTAGAAGTTCACAGCTAAATTCTTAGCAATCAGAAATAAATGAATGCCTCTTATTTTGATTAGATATATATTTTAAATTAAGTATCTATTCTGCAAGCCAATCTAAAACTGCTGGATTTGCACATGCTGAAGATTCTGCATCTACTTGTGCTACAAATATAATATCACCTCTATTAGATACAGCGCTAACTTCTGCAAATATTTCATTTGCTGATGAAGGTGTTTTAACAAAAAATCCTTCAGGAAGAAATTGAGCCCAAGTACCTAAAGATTTTATTTTTCTAACTAAATTAGCATCTCCCTGTACGTGTTCATGAGAATCTGCGTGATCTGCACCACATCCACATTCTTCAGTTTCATGAGAATGTTCGTGATTTTCTCCACATCCACAAGTCTCATCATGATCATGACCAGAAGTATCACTTATAAAATATGTAATCATATATGCTGACATAATTGCACCGCCTTTTTAAATTTTTTAGAAACATCTAAATTAATATTTTCTATCACAAATTTGTAATAGATGGATTAGGATAATTACTAGCTACATTTTTATGTTTCATATTAAATTATACTAAAATAATCAAAATTGTAAATCAAAATTATATAATATGATTATTCCACCTTAAATTAAAGACACATTTTAAATATAAATGCATATAAATATTCAGTATCAGTAATAAGAATAAACTTAGTTAATATAATATATTAAAACGATAGATTATATTAAGTGATGAGAATACTGAAGGTATATGTAATATTTAGAAACAAAATCCTACATAATACATATAACATAATAAAGAGAATAAGAAAAATCTTTGGTCTGTTAATTTATTGCATCTATATGCATCATATAGAATGGGAGAGGTAAGTGAAACTAAAATGCTTCCTAATAGATAAATGCTTGTAACCCAAAAACAACTTAGAAAATTGATGTCATAGTAATAAACTGAAGCATTAAAGGAGGAGAAAATATGGATGTTACGCAATATATAACACAAGGTGCTTTGATTCTAATCCCAGTTTTATATGTGTTAGGTATGATTATAAAAAAGACAGAGAAGATAAATGATAAATATATTCCCATTATATTATTATTTGCAGGTATTGCAGGAGCAGTTGGAATAATGGGTGTTAATGCAAATTCAGTGGTACAAGGTGTGTTGGTAACGGGAGCTACAGTATATACTAATCAATTGATAAAGCAAAATTGTAAAAGTGACTAAAAAGCTAAATTAGATGGTTAAGTATATAAAATATAGGAAATAATAGCATAGAGATTTATTAATGATAAATAAATAATATCATTAATAAACCTCTTTTTTGTTGAATAAAGTATTAGAGTCCTTTATACTTTAGAGATGATAAGAAATGGTTTTTAGGTTCTTAAATAAAGCATATGCAAAAAACAGTAACAAATACTCTATGCTTTTAAGATTAAAAGGGAAGGTAGTGTGAATCTACTACAGCCCCCGCTACTGTAATGGAAGACTAAGCTCTAAGGCATATGAAAAAAATAACGAATTAAATGTATTAGTATTTTGATTTGCTATTTCTTCAGACATGTCTATATCCACTGAGATACTATTCTTGGGAAGGAAGAGATTTAGGATGAGGCCAAAGTCAGGAGACCTGCCTAAAAAATATTTTAAAATGCTATCTTCGGAGGGAAGGGTAATAGCAAATAGTAGAATGTGATTTTTTACGTTCTTAATTTGTTATGGTATTCCTCTTTATCTTAAAATGGATAATGAGGATTTTTTAATGTATAAAATATATAAGTATCTTAAATCTAAATATTTTATGAAATTAGAGTTAAGATTTAGATAAGATTACGGAGGAATGTAATAATGAAAAAAGCTATTTTAGTAGTGAGCTTTGGAACTAGTCATTTAGAAGCACTTAAGAATTCAATTGAAAAAGTTGAAAATAAAATTAGAGGCGAGTTTAAGGATTACGAAATATTTAGAGCTTTTACGGCTCATCGTATAATAAAAAAGTTAAAAGAAAGAGATAATATATTTATATTAACACCTGAAGAATCATTAGAAGATTTAAAAGATAAAGGATTTGAAGAAGTTATAGTTCAACCGCTACATATAATTCCAGGAGAAGAATTTGATTATATAAAAGGTGTCGTAGAGCATAAAAAAAATAATTTCAAAAAAATTAAACTCGGCAGACCTATATTTTTCTATCAAGGGATGAACGGACTTCCAGAGGACTATTCTTTGTTTATAGATAGTATTAAGGACATATTAATAGGGGAAGAAAGTGTTGTATTATTTGGTCATGGTACTGAGCATCCTTCAAATGCAGTCTATGGAATGCTTCAAACTGTTTTAATAGATGAGGGCTATGAAAATGTGTTTGTAGCTACAGTTGAAGGATATCCTACAGCTTATACTGTACTAAACACTATAAAAAATAAAGGAATAAAGAAGACAAAGCTTGTTCCTTTACTACTTGCGGCTGGTGATCATGTGAAAAATGATATGGCATCGGACAAAGAAGATTCTTTAAAAAGTATATTGCAAAGAGAAGGAATTGAAGTTACTTTACATATGCATGGACTTGGTGAGGTAGATAAGTTTGATGAACTTTATATAAATAGAATTTACGATTCAATTGGTGACAAATATTTAAATGCAGGAAGAACTAAAAAACTTAGATCACTAATGTAAGAAAGAAGGTATTTTATGAAGTCTATAATTATATCTTCAAATTGTAGTGGTGGTGGAAAAACTACATTTACTCTCGGACTTATGAGAGCACTTAAAAATAGAAATTTAGATGTTCAAGGATATAAGGTTGGGCCGGATTATATAGATACAGCATTTCACGAAGAAGTAACAAAAAAAGCTTCAAGAAATCTTGATATATTTTTAATGGGTGAAGAGAATGTGAAAAAGAGTTATATTAAAGGTAGTGGCGATATTGGAATAATTGAAGGAGTAATGGGATTATATGATGGAATAGGAGCATCTGAAAAAGCGTCAACATATCATGTTTCAACAGTTTTAGGTAATATGCCAATCATATTAGTAATGTCGCCTAAAGGTCAAAGTGCAAGCTTATGTGCTGAAATTAATGGCTTTAAGAATTATAGAAACGCAAATATTGTAGGAATTGTATTAAACTCTATCAGTGAAAAATATTATAAGCTACTAAGGTATGCAATACAAAAAAACTGCAACGTTAAGGTCTTTGGATACATTCCAAAAGAGGAAAAGATAAGCTTAAGCAGTAGACACTTGGGGCTTGTACAAAGCATGGAAATACTTAATCTTGAAGAAAAATTAGATTTATGCAGTAAGTTAGTTGAAGAATATGTAAATATAGATGAAATTATAAATGAAATGCAAAAGTTTGATATAAATAGTGAAATTAACTTAAGTAATGAATTTAAGATAAGTAATGAGTGTAAGGCGAACAACGAATTAAAAATTCAAAAGGATGCATCAAAAGATAGAAATAAATTTTACAATAAAGCCTTAAGAATTGGAGTTGCTTTAGATAAAGCATTTAGTTTTTATTATAAAGATAACTTAGAACTTTTAGAACAACTTGGAGAAATTATTTATTTCAGTCCGATTGATGATAAAGTGTTGCCAGAAAATTTAGATTTTTTATACATCGGTGGAGGATATCCAGAGATATTTAAGAGAGAGTTAGAAAATAATCATGCTATGAGGAATAATATAAAAGAAGCATTAGAAAATGGATTAAGGTGTTATGCAGAATGTGGTGGTCTAATGTATTTAACAAAGGCTATTGATGGAGCACAAATGGTTGGCTTTTTTGATGGAGAAAGTGTAATGACAAATAAACTTCAAAGATTTGGCTATTGCAAAGTGAAGATTAATAAAAACTGTTTTGATGAAGAATTTGAAATAAATGCTCATGAATTTCATAAGTCCCAAGTATATTTGAATGAAAAAAGTGTATATGAAGTGGAAAGAACTCAATATGACGGGGAGATTATAAAATGGAAATGTGGATATTTTAAGAAAAGCACATTGGCGGGGTATGCTCATATAGATTTCCTTGGAAATATAGAATTGATGAAAGCTTTAATTGGTTTTATTTAAAACAAGGATAAATATAAAAGAAAAGATGGTGATAATATGGATTATTTAAAAAATCCTATGGGAATTGAAGAAAGAAGCTTTGAAATTATTGGAGAAGAAATGGGACCACATTCATTTAATACAGAGGAGTTACTTATAGTTAAGAGAGCTATTCATACTACAGCTGATTTTGAATATAAAGACTTATTAGAAATAAGTAAAGATGCAATTGAGACTGCAAAAGATATTTTCAAAAAAGGTGCTAAGATTTATACAGATACTAATATGGCTTTAAATGGAATTAATAAAATAGCTCTAGCTAAAACTAATAGTAAGGTTATTTGTTATGTTAATGAAGAGGTTGTACATAAAGAGGCTAAAAAAAGAAATATAACTAGAAGCATGGCTGCAGTTGAAAAAGCTTGCAGTGAGAAGGTAGATATTTTTGTTTTTGGGAATGCGCCAACTGCGCTTTTTAGACTAAAAGAGTTAATAAAGGACGGAAAAGCAAAACCAAAGCTTATAATAGCAGTACCCGTAGGATTTGTTGGAGCAACAGAAAGTAAAGAGAGCATGGATGAACTAGCTATTCCGTATATAAGAGTTAAAGGAAGAAAAGGTGGAAGTACTGTTGCTGCAGCAATAATAAATGCCCTTATGTATATGGTGGTTGAGAGATAATTAAAAGATACTGTAAAGAGTCAGCTTTAAGATATAGAAACTTCTCCATTACCAATCACTACAATTTTGTAATCAGGTTCGAGAGGTAACAAATTGTATTTTGATGATTGTGGTTTCAATCTTAAAGTTTGTTGTACAACTTGATTCTTATCAAAAATGAATACATAAACACTATTATTAATGGACGTGTTTTGAATAGTATAAACATTACTTGATAAAAAATCAAAATCAGTTACACTATGAACACCTTCTTTAAAGGTAGTGGCGGCATATACAGTTGTTGCCCTAATTATATTGAATGATAAAAATACTAAAATAAAGAATAAAACAGTAAATTTTTTCATTGAACAGACTCCTTTATAGTCTTATTGCTTTTAATAAAAATTATAATATATTCATGTTCCTTGAGAAAGATAGAGACCGTGCTAAAATTTAAATAGGCAGATTATTATATTAAAGAGCAAGAATTAAGAAGAGAGAATTATTAATGCACAAGACTAAAGATAGAATATCAAATAAGTAACTAGTTAGAAAAACTAATAGCTATTTCTCCACTACCAACTATTGATATAAGATCTCCATCCTTAATAAAGCCTAGGTTTATAACTTCATTTACAGTATCAAATCTTTTATAAAATTTCTGATTACCAGTAGAATCAACTATTATCAAACTGGTAACATTATTTGGAGTAATAAGCTTAGCAGTAGCACTAAATTCCTTAATTTGAGAAATATTATAAACACCCTCTTTATAAGTATTTGATATAAAAATTGCTTTTGGGCTTTCTGTAAATGCAATCATAGATATAAAAAAAATAATTAAAAACCTATTAATTTTCATTATATGCACCTCACTTTATTATATTTTGCTTAACTTTAATAAAAATATACAATTTAAATCATAGAAAGATAAACCAATAGTTCAAAGTTAAGTTAGATAGTGAAGATATAGTATATAGGGAAAATAATTTATTTGTGCAAATTAGAAATAGCTTAATTTTATAATACTAAAAAAGATATATTACAAAGTATATTTAATAATGTGGAGGTGAATTTTATGTTTGAAATGTATGTTGAAACCGGTGGAAAAAGATTAAGGTGTGGATATACCACTGGTTCTTGTAGTGCAGGAGCTGCAAAGGCTGCTACTATGATTCTTTTTAATCACGTAGAGACACTAAGTGAAATAGAAATAACATCTCCCAAAAAGATTAATATAGCAATGCCGATAAAATCTATAGTTAAATGCGAAGATTATATTGAATGTACTATTATAAAAGACAGCGGAGACGATCCAGATAGTACAAGAGGAATTGAAATAAAAGCAAGAGTTAGAAGAATTACTGAAGATTTTAATCAAGTTGAAGATGATGATATGGTTGTTCTTAAAGGTGGAATTGGTGTCGGAACTGTTACGAAGGAAGGACTTTTTGTAGCTAAGGGAGAGCCAGCTATTAACCCCATTCCAAGAAAGATGATAAGAGAAGAAGTAATGAAAGTTATGCCTCATGGAGAACGTGTTGAAGTAACAATTTCAATACCACAAGGAATAGAAATTGCTAAAAAAACTTTTAATCCAAGGCTTGGGATTGAAGGGGGGATTTCAATACTCGGTACAACAGGAATTGTTTATCCAATGTCAGAAGATGCACTTAGGGCATCTATAAAATTAGAAATTACTCAAAAAGCTTTAAATAATAAAAGATTAGTTTTAACTTTTGGAAATTTAGGCGATAATTATTGTAAAGCGCTCAAATTTAAAGAAGAAGAAATTGTTATATGTTCAAACTTTATAGGATTTGCATTAGAAACTTGTGTATCATGTAAAGTTAAGTCTATTATTATGGTTGGACATATAGGTAAGATGAGCAAAATAGCTTATGGTTGCTTCAACACTCATAGTAGAGTAAATGGAGTAAGGCTTGAAGTTTTTGGATTAGAGCTTGCACTTCTTGGATATGATATTTCGCTAGTTGAAAAAATTCTTAAAGAAAAAACTTGCGAAGGTGCGGTTAAAATGCTTGGCGATGGATATTCTAAGCTTTATGAAAACATTGGAAAAAAGATTATTCAGAGAATTAGTGAATATGTTTATGGCGAATTAGAAGTTGAAGCTGTAATGTATTATGGCGCATCAGAACCTAGTTTACTCTGGAAATCATATGAGACTTGATGGATTTTAAGAAGACTATTCACAGGAGGATAGAAAAATGATTTATATTGTAGGGCTTGGCCCTGGGAATAAAGATTATATAATTCCTAAGGCCTTTGAAATTATGAAGAGGTCTAATGTTATAATAGGATTTAAAAGAGCAATAGATTCGTTAGATTTCATTGATAATAAGAAAATTTACATAAACAAATTAAGTGATATTGATAAATTTATATCTAGCGAAGAAAATAAAGATGATAATATTTCAATTGTTGCATCTGGAGATCCAACTTTTTATGGAATAACTAATTATATAAAAAATAAAACTGCCTTTAAAATTGAAATAATACCAGGGGTCAGTTCATTTCAATATTTAACTTGCAAGCTTGAAATACCATGGAATAATGCATATCTAGGTAGCCTTCATGGAAGACATGAAGAGTTTTTAAATGATGTTAAGAATAATGAATTAAGTATTTGGCTTACTGATAAAGAAAATAATCCAGCTGCATTATGTAAAATTTTATATGAAAATAAAGTTAAGTGCAAAGTAATAATTGGAGAAAATCTATCCTATGAAAATGAAATTATAAGTGAAGGAAATCCTAAAGAATTTCTAGATGAAACTTATAGTTCATTAAGTATTTTTATAGTCAAGAAAAGATAGAGTATTCTTTTTGATCTGTAGAAAGTAAAATTATGCATTTATTGTAGTCACTGAAAATTTGAATAATTGTTTTTTCTTAAAATAGAGGAGGGGATTTTTATGGATTTTATAAAAGATGAAGAATTTATTAGAGGAAAATGCCCAATGACAAAAGAGGATGTAAGGACACTTTCAATCGTGAAGATGAATTTGAAAGATAATTCAATGGTTTTAGATGTAGGAAGCGGAAGCGGAAGTATTACGGTTCAAGCAGCTAAGATTGCAAAAGAAGGCAAGGTATTAGCACTAGAAAAAGAAGATGAGGCTTATGAGATTACGCAAAGTAATGTCCAAAAATTCAAGTGCGATAATGTAAAAATTATTAAAGAAGAAGCAAGTAAGATACTAGATATTTTAATTTCAGAGGAATTAAAGTTTGATAGTGTATTTATTGGAGGAAGCAGTGGACATTTAGAAGAGATATTACTTAAAGTGAATGCTATTTTGAATGAAAATGGAACAATAGTTATGAATTTTATTACCTTAGATAATGTATATAGAGCAATTGAAATTATTAAGAATTTAAATTATAAATTTGAAATTTCACTAATTAATATAAGTAGAAATCGTAAAGATACACTAATGATGATAGCAAATAATCCAATATTTATAATCCAATGTATGAAAAATTAAATTATCCTAGTTTTATAGAATGGGCATATCTGATATCTTAATGAAATGGTATGGAAAAATATCAATATTAAAGAGTTTCGTTTGTAACTAAGATTTAATGATAATTAAAGAAATACATACAGTAGTTATTTATTTAGGAAGTGAGGAATTTAAAGAAATGGCAATATTATACGGAATAGGTGTAGGACCGGGAGATAAAGAGCTTTTAACAGTTAAAGCTGTAAGAATAATAGGGGAATGTCAAGTTGTAGTTGCACCATGCGCTACCTTAGATGGAGAAAGTATTGCCCTTGAGACAGTTAGAGAATATATAAAGATAGGAACAGAAATAGTTATAAAGCAGTTTCCAATGGGAAAAAAAGATAGAGTAATAAAAGCATTAGAAGCTTATGAATTTATAGAAGCAAGACTTAGAGAAGGAAAAAATGTTGCATTTTTAACAATTGGAGATCCTTATGTTTATAGTACATATAGTCACATGTTAATGCATGTTAAAGACTGTGGATTTGAAGTGCAAACAATCCCAGGAATAACATCATTTTGTGCAGCAGCAAGTTTAGTTAATAAAACCTTAGTGGTTGGAGATGAAAAATTAGTTGTTATGCCAGCAACTAAGGTAAAAGAAATAACAGATGAAAAGTTTGTTGTAATAATGAAAGTATATAAACATGAAGAAGAGGTGCTTGATATTCTAGAAGAAAAAGGTTTTGATTATGTTTATGCAAGCAGAGTTGGAAGAGAGGGTCAAACAGTTTTAAATGACAGAGAAGAAATATTAAAACTTAGAGAATATATGTCGCTAATTATAGCAAGCAGAGAATAAATATAATTCTAGATTATAAAAAGAGGAGTGTTGAAATATGATTTATTTTATAGGAGCAGGGCCTGGTGCCGTTGATTTAATAACAGTTAGAGGAAGAGATCTATTAGAAAGAGCAGAGGTTGTAATATATGCCGGTTCTTTAGTATCTAAGGAACACTTTGAATATTGCAGACCAGATGTTAAAGTTTATAATTCTGCAACGATGACATTAGAAGACGTGATGGAAATCATGACAATGGAAGAACAAATGGGAAAACTAGTTGTAAGATTACACACAGGTGACCCATCAATTTATGGTGCTATAAGAGAACAAATGGTTGAACTTGATAGAGTTGATATACCTTATGAAGTTGTCCCAGGGGTTAGCTCATTTACAGGGGCAGCAGCAGCTATAAATAGAGAATTTACTTTGCCAGGAGTATCTCAAACTGTTATATTAACAAGGGTTGAAGGAAGAACTCCTGTTCCAAAAAATGAAGACCTTGAAGCGTTAGCATCTATAGGCGCATCGATGGCAATATTTTTATCAATATCAATGATTGATAAAGTTGTTGAAAAGTTAAGAAAAGGATATAAGAAAAATGTTGCTATAGCTGTTGTTGAAAGGGCAACATGGCCTGATCAAAGAGTAATAATAGGTCATCTAGATGATATAGTAGAAAAAATCAAAGAGAACAATATTACTAAATGTGCTCAAATATTAGTTGGAGATTTTATAGATAGTGATTTTGATAAAAGTTTATTATATGATAAGAAGTTTTCGCATATGTTTAGGGAAGCTGAAGATATAAGATAATGAATAAAATAAGTATAGTATGTCCATCACCTAAAGGAAAAGATATAGCTCTGAAACTTCAAAAACAGTTAGATGCGAATCTTTATATAAAGGAAAGTTATAAGTCTGATAGTGTAAAAAATGTTTTAAATGAAAGCAATAAAGGGTTTAATATAGAACGTCATACTTATAGTTATGGTCAAGATTTTAAGTTAAATGAAATAGCAAAAGAAGTTATGAAAACTTCAAAAGGCATTATATTTATATCATCAACTGGAATTGCAGTCAGAGCAATTGCTCCGTTTATAGAAAGTAAAGATAAAGATCCAGGAGTTGTGGTTGTTGATTTAGGATCTAAATATGCAATAAACATTTTAAGTGGGCATTTAGGTGGAGGGAATGAACTAACTCTTAAGGTAGCACAAATTCTAAATGTTAAGCCAATTATAACTACAGCAACTGATAATTTGGGAATAATATCACCTGATGTTATTGCAAAGGATAATGACCTAATCATTGAGGATCTTAAAAAAATAAAGTATATATCTTCGCTTTTAGTAGATGAAAAGACAGTTAAAATAAAAGATGATTATAATATGATTGAGATTAGCAAGGGATATAAAAAAATAGAAGAGTTAAGTGAAAATTGTATTTGGATAACTCATAATTTGAATAATGATACTCAAAGTAATTGCAATTATGATTTACAAGATAATAGTATACAGGAAGAGTTAAATATGTCTAAAATACTAAAACTCATAAAAAGAGATTTAGTGTTAGGAATAGGATGTAGAAAAAATACTTCTTATGAAAAATTAAATGAGTTTATAAATAGTAGTTTAATAAAATATAATTTAGATGTAAGAGCAGTAGCATCTATAGTATCTGTAGATGTAAAAAAAGATGAATACGGAATTATTAAATTAGCAGAAAAGATTAATTGCCCATTTAAGACATTTGAAAGAGAAAAAATAAAAACGGTTCAATATAAATATGATAAAAGTGAATTTGTATTAAAAACACTTGGTATCACTGGAGTTTGTGAGCCTTGCGTAGATCTTGCAGGCGCAAAGGTTATTATAAACAAGATAAAGCATGAAGGTATGACTTTAGCTATAGGAGTATTAAGAAATACATATAAATAAGTAGATAATGAGTTAATTAGAAATATAAATAGTATATTTGAAAATTTAGTGGTATAATATTGCAAAAAGAACTATAATATGGGTGTCTTTATGCGAATTAAGGTATAATAATTTGAACGTAAGTTTCAGATAAATAAGCCTATTTAGGGTGGTTGAATGAATATGACAATCTTAGAAATATTGAATAATAGAAATACTGCCAGTGAATTAATGGACAAAGCATTTGCAATTATTAAAGATAATTTTACAAGTTTAATAAATGATAATTATGAATTAATCATTAATCAAAATAAGGAATTAATAGTCAAAATTCCTAGTCTAGAAAAGAAAAATGAATATGTATATAAAAGTATAGGTGAATATCAATATCCTTTAGTAATGTGCATGAGAATTTCGGGAATAGATAATGATGAAGAATATAACTACATATTAGCTAAATTTATGGAATTGTATAAAGATAAATTAGAGTTGTTCATTAGAGATGTAAATAGGGTTGAAAAATTAATGGACAAGATAAAGAAAACCAAGAATTACATAGATTATATAACTTATGCTTCACTAGCTTTATTGATTTCTGCTTTAATATCTTTATGCATATTTACGAGGATGTCCCAAACAGTAAAGAGTATAGTTATATTAGGAATGATATTGTTTTCTGCAATATCTTTAATTGGCCAATTCACAAAAGAAAATCAAGTAAAAAAAGTCGTAGACGCCTACATTAGTATGATAAAAACAGAGTGGTATCAGAAAGAATTAATAAGAGAATATGCATTTCTTTGTAATTTTATTGGATAATGAAATAAAAAGTGCATCTGTTACTAATTATTCGATATGCTTAAAATTGAAAAAAGATAACGAACTACTATATCTGAAATAAGAAGAGTTTAAAAATATAATAATGAACCAACAAAGTTTACTAAAAATTCACACTTTAGTAAACTTTTTTTATAAAGTTTTATAATTATCATTCAATCTTTCTAACAGAGGAAGATTCAACGAAGACAAATTTATCTGGTCTATGACGGGATTCGGTATATTCAAAAAGCTTACCAGAATCAGTATAAGCATATGTTTTTACAACAGCAACACAATCGTATGTACCTAGATCTAAAAAATTTTTATCTAAGTCAGTGGCATGTTCAACAACAATAACCTTTTTTGAAGCTAGGATTTTTGTATTTAGCTTTTTTTCTATATATTCATATATAGAATTTTGAGCTATTTCTATAGTTAAATCTTTTACGACATCTGTACTAAAATAATTTACATCAAGAATTATAGGTTCATTATCGAAATATCTTATTCTATGAAGATGATATACTTGAGTATTTAATTTTAAAGCAGTTTTTTTTGATAAAGATTCATCTATAGTTATTTCTGAGAAATTCACAACGCTAGTAGTTAATTTCTTTTTTAAGTGTAATTCTTGTAGACCTAATAAATTTCCAATAGGAAGTTCTATTGATTCTCTACTTTCTAATATGATGACACCCTTACCTTTAACACTTTTAACATAACCATCCTTACTCAATTCACTAATGGCTCTTCGGACAGTATTTCTACTACAATCAAATTGTCCGACTAATTCCATTTCTGTAGGAAGCATCATAGAAACATCATATTTACCATTATCTATATTATTTTTTAATACATGATATATATCTTTAAATTTTACATTGGGCAAAAGAAACACTCCCTTAAATATCTTTACTAAACATATTATACTTTATTTTTAAGAATAAGGTAACTAGATATGGAAACAAAGTTCTATATTAAATTATAATATAAACAAATTTTGAATATATATGAATATGTTTAAACAAATTTAATATAGAAATATTATCAGATAATGTTATACTTAAAAGGATTAAAAGGAATGAATAAAATTTGTTTAAACAAATTTATGGATTTGTATTGACTATATGTTCAAAATAAATTAAGATATAAATGTAAACATTTAAATGTTAATTTTAGTATAAAAATATTTTTAGATTCTTGTTCAATTGAACTAATATTTAAAATAAATCTGTAGTATAAATTATGAAATTATTTATCAAAGTAAGAGAGAAAAATTATTTTGGGAGGTATTATTAATGGGGAAATTTGAAAATGATTCTAAAGAACTATTAAAGTATGTTGGTGGAAGTGGAAATATATCTGCTGTCACACATTGTGTTACGCGAATGAGATTTGTATTAAATGATCCAAGCAAAGCTAATAAAGATTCGATTGGGAAATTGAAAAGCGTTAAAGGTACATTCACACAAGCAGGGCAATTCCAAGTTATTATTGGAAATGATGTATCAGATTTCTATAATGACTTTATAAAGATTTCAGGTGTAGATGGTGTAAGTAAGGATGCAGTAAAGAATGTTGCAAAAAATAATATGAGTTTTATACAAAAACTTATGGCCAATATGTCTGAAATATTTTCGCCACTCATTTCAGCGATTATTGTTGGCGGTCTAATATTAGGTTTCAGAAATATCATTGGAGATATGAAATTATTTGAAGATGGAACAAAATCTTTAGTTGAAATATCTCAATTTTGGGCAGGAACAAATAGTTTCCTATGGTTAATCGGAGAAGCGATATTTCACTTTTTGCCTGTAGGGATAACGTGGTCAATAACAAAGAAAATGGGGACAACCCAAATTCTAGGTATAGTATTAGGTATTACATTAGTTTCGCCGCAACTTTTAAATGCGTACTCAGTAGCCGGCGCTAAAGAAATTCCTTTCTGGGATTTCGGATTTGCACATGTAAACATGATAGGATATCAAGCACAAGTTATACCCGCAATGATGGCAGGGTTCGTGTTAGTATTTCTTGAAAAAAGCATAAGAAAAATAAGTCCAGAAGCAATATCGATGATAATGGTACCATTTTTTTCATTAGTACCAGCAGTTATAATAGCACACGTTGTAGTAGGACCTATAGGTTGGGCGATTGGTGCATTAATTTCGAAAGTAGTATATGGAGGACTTACATCATCATTTGGAATGATTTTTGCAGCAATTTTTGGATTCCTCTATGCACCACTAGTTATTACAGGGCTTCATCATATGACAAATGCAATAGATCTTCAATTAATGGCACAATTTAATGGAACACAACTTTGGCCAATGATAGCATTATCAAATATTGCACAAGGTTCAGCAGTACTCGCAATGATATATTTACAAAGAAAAAATGAAGAAGCAAAGCAAATAAATATCCCCGCTTGTATTTCAGCTTATCTTGGAGTAACCGAACCTGCGATGTTCGGTGTGAATTTGAAATATGGCTTCCCATTCTTTTGTGGAATGGTAGGATCAGCAATAGCAGCAATAATTTCAGTTGGTAGTGGGGTGATGGCCAATTCAATTGGTATTGGAGGACTTCCAGGTATATTATCAATTAAACCAGTCTTTATGGGAACATTCGCATTAGCAATGCTCGTAGCAATAATTGTACCAATTGTTCTTACAATAGTAATCGGAAGAAAAAAATCAATTAAATAAGACAAAAAGGAAAGGACAAAATGCCATGGAGGATTTTAAGAAAAGCGCTATCTATCAAATATATCCTAAATCATTTTATGATACAAATAGTGATGGAATTGGAGATTTAAACGGAGTAATAGAAAAATTAGATTATTTGAAAAATTTAGGTATAGATTATATATGGTTAACTCCTTTCTATCCTTCACCACAAATAGATAATGGATATGATGTTTCTGATTATTATAGTATAGATCCAAGTTTTGGGACTCTAGAAGAGTTTGAAAAGTTAGTTAAAGAAGCAAAACTTAGAAATATATATATAATATTAGATATGGTTCTTAATCATACATCAATTGAGCATAAGTGGTTCAAAAGAGCGCTAAGTGGAGAAAAGAAATATAAAGACTTTTATATATTTAAAGAAGGAAAAAATAATGAGCCACCTACAAATTGGCAATCTAAATTTGGTGGAGCTGCTTGGGAATATGTAGAAAAATTCGATGAATATTATTTACATCTTTTTGATAGAACCCAAGCTGATTTAAATTGGGAAAATAAAGAAGTCAGAAAAGAGATTTATGATATAGTAAATTTTTGGATAGAAAAGGGAGTAAAGGGACTAAGATTTGATGTTATAAATTTAATATCAAAACCGCAGAAATATGAAAATGATTTACATGGTGATGGTAAAAGATTTTATACGGATGGGCTAAAGGTTCATGAATATCTTAAAGAACTTAATAAAAACACATATGGAAATTATGATGATATTATAACAGTTGGTGAAATGTCATCAACTACACTTGAAAATTGTATAAGATATTCTAATCCAGAAGAAAAAGAATTATCAATGGTATTTAATTTTCATCATCTTAAAGTGGATTATTATAATGGTGATAAATGGACAATTATGAATTTCGATTTTAAGAGGTTAAAAGAAGTATTTAAAAATTGGCAAGAAAATATTCAAGACGGAAATGGATGGAATGCGTTATTTTGGTGCAATCATGATCAACCTAGAGTAGTTTCTAGATTTGGAAATGATAAAAAATACTTAAAAGAAAGTGCTAAAATGCTAGCAACAACAATCCATATGATGAGAGGGACCCCATATATTTATCAAGGAGAAGAATTTGGGATGACAAATCCATATTTTGATTCGATAGAGCAGTACAGAGATATTGAATCTATAAATTATTACAACATTTTAAAAGCGCAAGGGAAACCTGAAGAGGAAATATTAGAAGTTTTAAGGGGAAAGTCTAGAGATAATTCTAGAACGCCAATGCAGTGGGACGATGGAGAAAATGCTGGATTTACTAAAGGAATATCATGGATACCTATTAGTAATGAATATAAAAGAATAAATGCCAAAAAAGCACTAGAAGATAAAGACTCTATCTTCTATCATTATAAAAAATTAATAAAATTAAGAAAAAGTTATGATGTAATTTCAAATGGAAAAATAAAATTTATTCTTGAAAAACATGATAAAGTATTCTCATATATGAGAACTTTAGATAACATAACTTTAATTGTAATGAATAATTTCTTTAGTGATGTGGTTAAAATAGAATTACCAAATGAATGTTTAAATAATAAACAAAAAAGTAAAATATTAATATCAAATTATGATGATAGTAGTATCTTAGATAAAAATTTAAATTTAAGGCCATTTGAGTCAATAGTATATTATATAGAAAATTAATATTTATATTTTGTAAACAATATATAAGAAAATAGCTACTTAATTAAAATAAGTAGCTATTTTTAATATATTAGCATCATATAATATATTAAATTATCATTAGGAGGGCTGAAAAATATTAATAATATTAGGAAATCTATGAATGAATAATGTTAAGAAAATACTATAATCTAAAAAAAGAACAAATTTTATTTTGACAATTATAAAATTAATACAAATTAATACAAATATTATAATAACGGTTACTATATTGTAGATGCTATAATGTAAACATATACATGAAAAATATTTATGTATGAATTTATAATTTTTAAGGGGGATTTATTTATGAAAATTAAAAAAATTATGGCAACTGTTTTAACAGCTATGATGGCATTTGGTTTAATATCATGTGGATCATCATCAAGCGGTAATTCTGCATCATCAAGTAAGGGAAAAGATGATAAAACAATTACTGTTTGGGCTTGGGATGATACATTCAATATTAAGGCAGCCAATATGGCTAAAGAAAGGTATTTAAAAGATCATCCAGATGTGACTATTAATGTGGTAAGTATGGCACAAGATGATGTAGTACAAAAATTAAATACAAGCCTTTCATCAGGAACATACGATGGACTTCCAAATGTTGTATTAATCGAAGATTATAAAATTCAAAATTATTTACAATCTTATCCAGGTGAAATTAAAGATTTAACTGGAAAAATAGATAAAACTAAGTTTATGGATTATAAATTAAATACTATGACAGAAGGGGACAAGTTCTACGGTGTGCCATTTGATAGTGGAGTAGCAGCATTATTTTATAGAACAGATTATATAGAAGCTGCTGGATATACAAAAGCAGACATGCAAAATCTTACATGGGAAAAATATATAGAAATTGGAAAAGCGGTAAAAGCAAAAACTGGAAAAGCAATGCTTACTATTGATCCAAGTGATTTAAATCAACTTAGAATCATGATGCAATCATCAGGTTCATGGTACGTAAAAGAAGATGGTAAAACAGTAAATATCGCAGATAACAAAGGCTTAAAAGATTCTATTAATATATATAAGCAGTTTGTTGATGCAGGTATTACAAAACAAGTATCTGGATGGGATTCATTTATAGGAGCATTCCAAAAGGGTGATGTAGCGACTGTACCAAATGGTTGTTGGATTTCTTCTTCAATACAAGCTTCTGAAGATCAAAGTGGAAAATGGGCAGTAGCTGCTATTCCAAGATTAGGAGCGAACTCAGCATCAGTAAATACTTCTAATAGTGGTGGTAGTAGTTGGTATATTTTAGACAAAGTTGGTAATTCAGATCTAGCTACTGACTTTTTAGCAAGTACTTTTGGATCAAGCGATGAATTAATGAATGATTTAGTACCAGCAATTAATTTAGTAAGTACATTAAAAACAGCAAGTACAAGTAAAAATTATAGTGAACCTTCAAAATTCTTTGGTGGTCAAGAAATATTTAAGGACTTCTCAACATGGACAGAAAAAATTCCTGCCGTAAACTATGGTCTTTACACATATAAACTAGAGAGTATTATGGCAGAAGGAATGCAATCTATTGTAGCTGGAGCAGACATAGACGAAACACTCAAGAATACACAAGCTCAAGCGGAAGCTGCTGTAAGTAAATAGTAAAATAACTATAATAAAAAAGTAGAAAGTTATACAGACTATTTGTTAAAATTTTAAATAGATATTTAGCAAATAGTCTTTATAAATACTAAGGGAGTTGAGAAGACATGAAGCGTAAAAGTGGTACAGGAATTAATAGCAAGGAAAACTTTTGGGGATGGGCTTTTGCATCAATAGGTACATTTCTAATTGGATTATTTGTATTTTATCCGATGGTACAATCTTTCATAATGTCATTGAAAACAGGTAAGGGTAATAATTTAGAGTTTAGTGGTTTAGATAACTATATAAGAATGTTCTCAGATCCAACTTTGATTAAAGCAGTTGGAAATACGTTTATATTTTTATTAGTTCAAGTTCCAATAATGATTATTTTCGCACTTATTATTGCATCAGTCCTTAATGATAGAAAATTAAAATTTAGTGGATTTTTCAGAACAGCAATTTTCTTGCCTTGTGTAGCATCTTTGGTTGGATATTCAATTATTATTAAGAGTATATTTTCATCAGATGGTTTAGTAAATAAATTACTTATGAGCATTCATATGATTTCAGTACCAATTGAATGGGTTACACATCCATTTTGGGCTAAAATATTAATAATAATTGCAATTACTTGGAGATGGACAGGTTATAATATGATATTTTATTTATCTGGGTTACAAAATATTGATTCTTCAATTTATGAAGCCGCTGAGATTGATGGAGCATCTCCATTCAAAAAATTTACAAAGATAACAATACCATTGTTAAAACCTATAATCTTATTTACAACAATCACATCAACAATTGGTACATTGCAACTATTTGATGAAGTTGCAAATATTACAAAAGGTGGTCCAGCAAATGCAACAACTACCATTTCAAAATATATATACGATTTATGTTTTACGTATACACCAGACTTTGGATATGCAACAGCAGTAGCTTATCTTATTGTTGTTATTGTTGTAATATTAGCCTTAATTCAATTTAAAGTAGGAGGCGACAAAAATGACTAAGAAGTTTAATTTAGTATTTAAGTATATATTTTTAATTGTAGCATCTTTTGTATCTATATTCCCATTTTTTTGGATGATTATTAGTGCAACCAATAAATCAGTTGATGTTACAAGAGGAAAGTTATCAATAGGAAATAATTTTATGGAAAACTTAAACAATCTTTTAAAAGCAGATTTGGGATTTGTTACTTCTTTAGGTAATTCAGCAAAAATTGCAATTATAACTACTATCCTTGCACTACTAGTGTCATCTATAGCTGGTTATGGATTTGAAATATTTAGGACAAAAGCTAGAGATAAATTATTCTCCATTTTGCTTTTATCTATGATGATTCCATTTTCAGCACTTATGATTCCATTATTTAAATTCTTTGCATATTTAAATAAAACACCTTTAAAATTTATGGGATTAAATACATTGTGGGTTATAGTTTTGCCTGGTATTGCAACTGCATTCTTAATTTTCTTCTTTAGGCAAAATACAAAAGCATTTCCTAAAGATATTTTAGAAGCAGCAAGAATTGATGGTTTAGGTGAAATTGCAATATTTTTTAAAATATTTTTCCCAACTATGAAAACAACGTATGCAGCAGCAGCGATTATTACATTTATGGGTAGTTGGAATGCTTATTTATGGCCATTAATTGCATTACAATCACCAGAAAAAAGAACAGTCCTACTTATAATTTCAAAACTAGGTTCAAGTTATTCACCTGATTATGGATTGATTATGATAGCTATAGTAATTACAACTATACCTACTGCATTAGTATTTTTTGTAATGCAAAAGCACTTTGTTGCAGGAATGACTGGAGCAGTGAAATAGTATTTTATAAAATTTAAAAGAATTTTATATGTAGTGTGATAATGATTTTGCAATTAAAATCTGAGGATATAGGTATCTGAGGATTTTACAGTAAAACTTAAATTGCAACATATACAAATAAAAATAAGTATTTTCATAAAGTATAGGAGGAAAAGTTTATGAAGAAAGAATTTCCAGTACTTAATAGTAAAATAAATGGATTTTTACATGGAGGAGATTACAATCCTGATCAATGGCTAAACTATCCTGAAGTCTTAAAAGAAGATGTTCGCCTTATGAAACTTGCAAATTGCAATTGTGTTTCTATAAATATATTTGGATGGAGCGCAATAGAGCCAGAAGAAGGAAAGTATACTTTTGAGTGGTTAGATAAAATCATGGATGATATGGCAGAAAATAATATTCATGTGATTTTATCTACGCCTAGTGGTGCAAGACCTGCATGGATGTCTGAAAAATATCCAGAAGTCCTAAGAGTAAATGGTGACAGAAGTAAAAATATTCATGGACAAAGGCATAATCATTGTTTTACTTCACCTATCTATAGAGAAAAAACTTCTGAAATTAATAGAATTTTAGCAAAAAGATATAAGAATCATCCAGCTTTAATCATGTGGCATATATCTAATGAATATGGAGGCGAATGTCATTGCAAGCTTTGCCAAGAAGCATTTAGAAATTATCTTAAGAAAAAGTATGATAATAACTTAGAAAAATTGAATGAATCATGGTGGACTGGCTTTTGGAGCCATAGATTTAGTAGCTGGTCACAAATAGAAAGCCCATCCGAAAAAGGTGAAATATTTGTACATGGACATAATTTAGATTGGAGGCGATTTGTTACAGATCAAACAATTGATTTTTATAAAAATGAAATCAAGCCAATACGAGAAATAACTCCAACTATTCCTGTAACAGCTAATTTCATGGGGAATTATCCTCATATGGGATTATTCACAGGTCTTGATTACTTTAAATTTGCAAAAGAAGTAGATGTAGTATCTTGGGATAGCTATCCTGCATGGCATAATGATTTTGAGACTGCTGAAGTTTTAGCAAGCAATGTAAGTTTTGTACATGATATATATAGATCATTAAAAGGAGGACAACCATTTTTAGTTATGGAAAACACTCCAAGTCTAACAAATTGGCATGATGTAAATAAATTAAAACGCCCAGGAATGCATCTGCTTTCAGCAATTCAGGGGCTAGCTCACGGAGCAGATTCAGTTTTATATTTTCAATGGAGAAAAGCAAGAGGTGCCTCAGAAAAATTCCATGGAGCTGTAGTAGATCATTGTGGGCATGAGAATACCAGAGTATTTAGAGAGGTAACAAAGGTTGGAGAAACATTAAAAAAGTTAAAAGAAATTCAAGGATCAACTAGAGAATCAGACGTAGCAATAATATATGATGTAGAAAATAAATGGGCTATTGATGATGCTCAAGCTTTAAAGAAAGATAAAAAAGGATATGAAGAAAGTTGTCAAGACAGTTATAAAGCATTTTGGGAAAATGGAATTCCAGTAGATATTATCAATATGGATTGTGACATTTCAAAATATAAACTAATAATCGCGCCAATGCTTTATATGATTCGTCCCAAGGTTGCAGAAAGAATTAATAAATTTGTAAAGAACGGTGGAACACTTGTAACTACTTACTTTAGTGGGATTGTAGATGAAAATGATCTTTGTTTTCTAGGTGGATTCCCAGGACCACTACGAGAAGTTACAGGGATTTGGTCAGAGGAAATAGATTCATTATATGATAATGATAAAAATTATATAGAATTTAATGATAATAAAGTAGAGGGATTAAAAGCCAGCTATGAAGTAAAAGATTACTGTGATTTAATTCATGCAGAAACTGCAGAGGTACTTGGAGTATATAAAAATGACTTTTATGCTAAAATGCCAGCACTCACAGTAAACAACTATGGAAAAGGAAAAGCTTATTATATTGCAGCAAGAACCGGCGAAGATTTTAATAATGATTTTTACTTAAAACTTATTAAAGAGTTAGATATTAAAAGTGTTATTGATGCAAAATTACCTAAGGGCGTCACAGCACAAATGCGTAGCAATAAAGATAATAAATACATATTTATTATGAATTTTACTGAAGAAGAAAAGAAAGTATTGTTAGGCAAAGAAGAATATGTAGATATGATTTCAAAAGAAAAAGTAAGTAGGGAAATTATACTAGATAAATATGGGTTAAAAGTATTAAAACAATAAAAGAATTGAGGGTGTGTGATATTTTATTTCATGTGCCTAATTCTTAAAAATATTATTTATTGAAGAATATATATATTTAATAAATATGAAGGTTACTTGCTTTTCATAAGAGGAATGGAACGATGAAAATTAAAGGGAAATTAGTTTTAGCATTTATTATAATTGTAAGTACTATTTCAATGAGCATATTTGCAAGTGTGTATTCTAATATTAGTAAAATGGCTTATGCTAATTATGAACAAACAGTAACTACCACTAGCAAATTAGGTTATGCATATGTAGATATGAAATATATTGGTAAATGGAAAGTTTCTGATGGAAAACTATATAAAGGAGATTTTAAAATTAACGATAATAATCAAATAGTAGATTTTCTTCAAAGTGAAAGTGGTGCTATGATTAGTATATTTTTAGGAGATACTAGAGTTTCCACAAATGTTATGGATAAAAAGGGAAATAAAGCATTAGAAACAAAGGCTTCTGATGAAATAATTGATTTAGTTTTGAAACAAGGGAAAACATATGTTGGTAAAGCACAAGTGTTAGGTAGGGATACATTGTGTCAATACAGACCTATTCAAGATGGCACTGGAAAAACAATAGGAATGTGGGCTGTTGGTATTGATTATAGTATTATATCTCAATATGTATTTAAGACTATTTCAATCATTGCTATAATAATTTTCATACTTACAATTATAGGAATAGTTATATTTGCGAAAATAGGTTCTATTATTGTTAAATCAATTAAGAAATTTAATGAGTGCCTATTAGTTATGTCTAGTGGAGATTTTACTGTTCCTATAGATAATAAATTCATAAATGCAAAAGATGAAACAGGTACTATGTTTAAGAACTTAATAGTAATGCAAAGCAGCATCAGATTAATACTGAAAAATGTAGAAAATCAGATATGCTTAACTTCAAATACTAATAAGGAATTAAATTTAACAGTTATAGAATTAAATTCTATTGTTGAAGATGCAAATATCGCTACTGAACAAATTGCTGCAGCATTAGAAGAAACAGCTGCATCTACAGAAGAAATAAGTTCAACAACCAATGAAATGGAAAATTCCGTTGAAGGAATTTCGGATACTACTAAAGAAGCATTAGCGTATTCAGAAGAAATTAAAAACCGAGCTGATAATTTTAAAAATGATTCTATATGTTTAAAAAACGAAACTCTTAAACTATGTAGTGACAATAGTTACAAATTAAAAGAAGCAATAGAGGAATCTGCTAAAGTAAATGAAATAAGTAATTTGCTTGATGCTATATCTAATATAAGCAGTCAAACGAATCTTCTATCTTTAAATGCAGCTATTGAGGCAAGTAGAGCAGGTGAAGCAGGAAAAGGATTTGCAGTTGTTGCAACAGAAATTAAAAAATTAGCAGAAGAATCTAATACTACAACTCAGATGATAAGAGACATAACCACTCATGTAATTCAAGCTGTAGATTCTTTGGTTACTAGTTCTACCAATATATTAAAATTTATTGATGAGACAGTTATTGAAAATTATAAACAATTTTATGAAATTAGTGATTTTTATAGCAGTGATGCAAATTATTATAATCAAATATCACAAAAAATTCAAGAGGATGCTGCACAATTGTTATTATCAACAAAAGAGATTTCATCTGCAATTGATAATGTTGCAATTTCGTCAAGTGATGGAGCTAATGATGCTGTTAATATTGCCAATAAAATTAATTTATTATCAAATAAATCACAAGATATTGAAAGAAATTCAAAACAATGTGAAGAAGTTTCTAAGCAATTAGATAAATCAATTAGTCAATTGAAAATATAGAATATCGTACTTATATGTATAACTAAACAGAGAAATTGTATACATGTTTGTTCTAGGGAAAGTTTGCGAGAACAAAATGTAGTCAATTTCGAAGATTTATACGCATTAGTCTTCTATAAATTCTTTTTGAGCAGGAATTACTACTTTTACTGTGGTTCCTTTATTTAATTCACTAGTAATTGTTACACCATAATTATCTCCGTAAAGAAGCTTAATTCTATCATTAACATTATTAATGCCAATACTTGTGAAATGTTCATGCTTTTTTGAAGAGTCTACAAGTATGTTTTTAATATCCTCATTTGCTATACCAATACCATTATCTATAATTTCACAAATTAAATCGCCATCTTTTTCATTTGCAAATACATGTATGGAACCTGTTGATTTATCAGTAAATCCATGAAAAAATGCATTTTCAATAAAGGGCTGTAGTATCAATTTTGGAATAATATATTCCTCACACGTTGGCATTACCAAAAAGTTTACAGTAATGGTATTACCATAACGAATGTGATTTATTAAAACGTAATTTTTCAAATTTTCTATTTCTTCAAGTATTGTGATCATCTCATTTTTATTGCTAATTGTATTTTGCAAAAGCAAAATAAATGCATCAATGGTTTTAGTAGATTTATCTACATTTCCTTGCCACATGAGCCACTTAATTGAAGATAAAGTATTATAAATAAAATGTGGATTAATTTGCATTTGTAGCGCATGTATTTCTGCTTTTCGTTTTTCCTTTTGCATTTTCATTTGCTCACTTACATACTTATTTAAGCCATCTAGCATATAGTTAAATGCAGAAGATAGCTCACGAGCTTCATAGCTACCAGTAACTGAAATATGATTGTTGAAATCACCATGAATGATTTCAGGCATTTTCTTTACAAGGGTAGAAATTGGTCTTGTTGTTCTTCTTATGATGAAAAAGGTAAGAATAATAAATAATAAGGCAATTAATATACTTACAAACATCATTTTTGAGGTATTATATATTTCATCGAGAACTATATTTTTATTAATAATGCCTACTATATTAAAATTATAGTTAGGGATATATTTTGATAATATTGCTACATCAGAAGAGTTAAGCTTTGTGTTTATATATTTAAGGTTATCGTCTTGAATACTATTTGATAGATTATATAAATCTAAGTTCTTAGTTCCAATTTCAGAGGTTTTATTTGAAGAAACAATAGTGCCGTCGCTAGATATAATATTAATATTGTTACCATTACCTACAAAATAATCATAATATTTTCTAAAGGTACTCTGATTAATAAGTATATAAACTAAGCCGTAAGGTTCTTTTGTAAATTTATCACATAGAACTTTTGTTGTTACAATGCTACTAGAAAATTTTGTGAAATCTGTGAAACCAAGTTGAGAATACTGATATAGAACAATATCTTTCTTAACCAATGCATTTTTTGTAATATTATTATTTAAAATTTCATCAATATTTATGCTGAGGCGATCATAATTCTCTATATAATAGCTACCATTAAGGCCTACAGCTAGTACAGTAATATCATCAAAATCTTTTACGGGGATTGTTTTCTTTAAATTCGTAGTCATATTATAAATTGTTTTATAACTAAGCTGAGGACTCATTTGTGTTTCTGTTTCTGTTAAATACCTTTGAAAATCTGGACTAGTATCGATTGCATTCATTATATTAATTATCTTATCATTTAAACCTATAAAATTTCCAGCGATTTGAGTTAAAACCTTATAGTTTGACTTACTGAATGTGTCAACAAGTACATCTTTAGAGGTCTTTATAGTAGTCATGGTAGTAAAAATAGATACTAGAACAACACTTACGAGTACAATTGCAGCAACCCTCAAAAACAGACTGGTAGAATGAAGGTATTTTGAAAACTTTGACATGATATTATAATTCCTTTCTTAGACTTTGATTTGAGATTTTAATGTCACTTTTTCTAAAGGTGCTGGGAGTAAGCCCAATAAACTTTTTAAAAACTTTACAAAAGTAGCTATGGTCAGAATATCCTACCATACTGCTAATATCAGAAATAGGAATATCTTGTTTTAAAAAATCACAAGCTTTTTCTATTCTAATCTTATTAAGAAATTCATTAAAACCTTCTTTGTTATGGGAACTAAAGTAGGATGATAAATAGCAATAATTGAAATTAAATAATTTTGATACATCGGTTAATGTAAGTTGCTCATCGTAATGATCATAAATATACTGTATAATTTTATTCATCATATGAGAATCGATTTTCGTTTCATGTTTCTCTATTATTTCATTAAAATAACTTAATAGAGATTCATAAGTTGACATCAAATCTTCTGCATATTTGCTATTATCAATTTTATCGAAACTATCATGTTTTAATGAGTTTGATGTGATTGGATCTAAGTTTAGATATTCTAAAGTAGAAATTACATTATAGAAGGAGTTTTGAATTAAAGTTTTTAGTTCGAATTCGGTGAGACATCTATTAGAAATTGCTTTCGTAATATATCCAGTTAACATTTTAAAAGCATTCGGAATTTGCGATACAGAAACATATTCAGAAAAACGTTTGAAATTAAATTTATCTATTTGTGGAGTGAGTATTAAATCTTTAGAACATAAAAAATGGTTATTTTTATTATAAAAGTATTGCTTTGCTAAGACTAAGAAATCTTTTTCATACACAATTTTAATGTTTGTGATGAAATCAAATTTTTTGCTTAAAACAAAAAATGCTTCAGAAAAATTATGAGAAACTGTATTGGAAATTTTGGTTAATTTGTTTAGTAAATTATTATAATCTGTATTTTCAAAGTTTACAATTAGAAGAATGATTTCATCTTCTATATTTACTAATTGAATGATATAACTTTGATTAATATTATTTAAAGAAAATTCTTCGTGTATCTGAGAAGTAATAGAATTAATCATTTTGTTACGTTTATCGTAACTGTTATATACACTTTTTGCATTTATGCCAAACAGATAAAAATGTGGGTGGATAAATAGCTCATTTAGGTAATCAAAATCACTACTTGAATCAAATCCAAGAATAAGTCTATTTAATATAGTGTTTGTATTAGGCATACCCTTAGAAAGCAAATCAAGGTTCGGTATTTTACTGCAAGCTTTCTTAAGTGTTTTAATTAACTCCACAGGATTTAATGATGGCTTTAAAATATAATCAACTGCACCATATTGAAATGAGGATTTCACATATTCAAAATCGCTATAACTACTTAAAATAATGATTTGTATTTCCGGATAGTTTGCTTGTATAAACTTAGTTAACTCAATACCATCTACTTGTGGCATTACAATATCTGAAATTACAATGTTAGGAGTATTATGTTGAATAAGCTCAATAGCTTCTTGACCATTTGAAGCTTGACCTATAACTTGAAAGCCCTCTTGCTCCCAATCAATCATATGTTTAATCCCTTGTCGCATAATTAATTCATCATCAACAACTAAAATTTTACAATATTCATTCAATGATTAGCACCTCTATTCTAAATTATCATAATAAAGTTTATATTATTTAAAATTGATTATATTTTATAAGTAATTTTTAAACAACTAAACATTTTAAGTAAACGTTACTAAAAATATTGATTTTTCAGTAAAATGTTAATACAATATACTAACTATAACCTCTATTGCAATAGATTACAATAAATGAAAATTTTAATAAAACTTATTATTTAAACATAAGAAAGTGAGGAAATAAAATGAAGAATATTAAATCAACATTAGAGTGGTTGAAAAACCCAGAAATATTTAGAGTAAACAGAATAGATGCACATTCAGATCATATGTTTTATGAAAATATGGAACATATTAAATTAGAAGATCAAATGCCTCTAAAGCAAAATTTAAATGGAAGATGGAGATTTTCATATAGTGAAAATTCATCTTTAAGAATTGAAGATTTTTACAAAGAAGATTTCGACGTAAGTGGATTTGATTATATTGAAGTTCCAGGACATATTCAACTTCAAGGTTATGACAAATGTCAGTATATTAATACAATGTATCCTTGGGATGGTCATGATGAACTAAGGCCACCTAACATTTCAAAAACTTATAATCCAGTAGGTAGTTATGTTACATTTTTTAATGTAAAAGAAGAATTAAGAAATAAACAAACATTCCTTTCGTTTCAAGGTGTTGAGACAGCATTTTATGTATGGATTAATGGCGAATTTGTAGGATATAGTGAAGATACATTTACTCCATCAGAATTTAATATTACGGATTATTTAAAAGAAGGAGAAAACAAACTTGCAGTAGAGGTTTATAAAAGAAGTAGCGCAAGTTGGATTGAAGATCAGGACTTTTGGAGATTTTCAGGAATATTTAGAGATGTTTATTTATATGCAATTCCTGAGATTCATGTAAATGATCTTTTTGTAAAAACAGATTTATCAGAGGATTATATAAATGCAAAACTTAGTGCAAATATTAAAATAACAGTAGATGCAAATATTAAAATAGAAGCATACTTAGAAGATGCAGAAGGAAATAAGGTTGCAGAAGAATACTTAGAATATACAACTGGAAATGAAGTTGCAGAAGTACATTTAGAAGATTTAAGTGAAAATAAAAATATGAAAGCAAATGAAATTTCATTTGCTCATGAGTTAGCCGTATATATTGATGTCAAAAATGTTAAGTTATGGAGTGCAGAAGAACCAAATTTATATACTCTATATATTCTAGTACGCAATGAAGACAATACCTTAGTTGAAGTAGTACCACAAAAGGTTGGTTTTAGATGCTTTGAAATGAAAGATAAAGTCATGTGTCTTAATGGGAAAAGAATAGTATTTAAAGGGGTTAATCGTCATGAATTTAGTGCAAGTCGTGGACGTTCCATTACGAAAGAGGACATGCTTTGGGATATTAAATTTTTAAAACAACATAACATTAATGCCGTAAGAACTTCACATTATCCAAATCAAAGCCTATGGTATCGACTTTGTGATGAATATGGTATTTATTTAATAGATGAAACAAATTTAGAAAGTCATGGATCTTGGCAAAAGATGGGCACTTGCGAGCCATCATGGAATATACCAGGGAATCTTCTAGAATGGCAAGCTGTAGTAATGGACCGCGCAACTTCAATGCTTGAACGTGATAAGAATCATCCATCTGTTCTTATTTGGTCGTGCGGTAATGAATCTTATGCAGGGGAAGATATATTTCAAATGTCAGAATATTTTAGACATACAGATCCTTCTCGTTTAGTTCATTATGAAGGTGTATTTTGGAATAGAGAATATGAAAAAACAAGTGATATGGAAAGTAGAATGTATGCTAAACCAGTAGATATAGAAGAATATCTAAGTAGTGATCCAAAGAAACCATATATTAGTTGTGAGTATATGCATGCTATGGGTAATTCCTGTGGCGGAATGATGAAATATATAGAACTTGAAGATAAATATTTAATGTACCAAGGTGGATTTATTTGGGATTATGGTGATCAAGCTCTTTATAGAAAAATGCCAAATGGAAAAGAAGTTTTATCTTATGGTGGAGATTTTGCTGATCGTCCAACTGATTATAATTTTTCCGGAAATGGTTTAGTTTATGCAAATAGAATTGCATCACCTAAAGCTATGGAAGTTAAATACTTATATCAAAATATAAAAATAACTCCAGATAAAAATGGAGTTAATATTAAGAATCAAAATCTTTTTGTGAATACGGAAGTTTATGATTTATATTACAAAATTGAAAAAGAAGGAAAGCTATTGCAAAAAGGTAAAATGAAAGTGTATGTAGGTGCTGGAGAAGAAAAGTATGTAGAATTACCTTTTGAAGATTATAATTGCAACGAAGAACTTGTCTTTACTGTTTCATTAATATTGTCAGAAGATACTGCTTGGGCAAACAAAGGTTATGAAGTAGCGTTTGGGCAAACAGTTTTTGAAAGAAAAAAAGCTATAAGAAATAGTTCTAATTCTAATATAAAAGTTATTCATGGTGATGTGAACATAGGAGTTTATGGGAAAAATTTCGAAGTGATATTTTCTAAGCAAGAAGGTGGAATTGTTTCTTTGAGATATAGTGGAAAAGAATTTATCACAAGAACTCCAAAGACATTCTACTGGAGAGCAACTACTGATAATGATAGAGGAAATAAACATGAGTTTAGATGTGCTCAATGGCTTAGTGCTACAATTGGGCAAAGATATGTAGATTTTTCAATAGAAGAGCATAAAGATAGAATTATATTATTATACACTTATGAACTACCAACAATTCCATCTACTAATGTTAAGGTAACTTATGAAGTTACTGAAGGCGGAGAAATTAAAGTTAACGTATTATATGAGGGAGTAGAAGGATTACCATACCTACCAGTGCTAGGAATGAATTTGAGACTTTTAGCTGAATTTAATTCATTTTCTTGGTATGGGATGGGACCCGATGAAAATTATATTGACAGATGTGAAGGTGCTAGTTTAGGTGTTTATAAAAGTACATCAATAGAAAACTTATCTAAATATTTAGTTCCACAAGAATGTGGTAATAGAACTGGTACTAGATGGGTAACTGTTCAAAATGAAAAAAGAGAAGGTATTAAGTTTACTTATGAAAAATCACCATTTGAATTTAGTGTTGTGCCATATAATAATATTGAACTTGAGAATGCACTTCATCAAGAGGATTTACCACCAGTTAATTTTACAAATGTTAATATTATAGGTAAACAAATGGGCGTTGGTGGAGATGATAGCTGGGGAGCACCAGTATTACCAGAATTCTGTATAGATTCCAGTAAAGATTTAGAATATAGTTTTATAATCTCTAATATATAGATACACAAGGTAAAAACTGCACTTATGCGCATACCATATAAAATTATATACATGTTTTGGCATGCGCCTAAGTATAGTAACTTATAATAGGTGTAAGTTCAGGTATTTTAGTAGGATTTTATGGAATTGGTGCTTTTTAGTTGAATATATTAGTAGAACAACTGATGATAAAAGTAAATTTAGTGCAAATATCTGTTGTGTTTTCTTGGTGAATAATATAAGGATGAGTTGAAAAAATATTTATATATAGGGCAGAGAAAAGCAATAAAAGTTGTAATCGGGGGATAATTAAAGGATAAGCTAGGAAAAAGGGTGCAATACATACGATATATACATATAAATAGAATAACGTAATATCTGCCTATATATGCGAATTGTTGTTTGCTACTTAAAGTGATACAATCATTTAGTACTAATGATGATAAAGGGGGAAAGGTTTGCAAAAACCGATAAAATATGAAAAATAAACTTTTAGCTATTATGTTAGTAACTGTGATGACTATAGGTAGTTCAATACCAGCGTTTGCAACGCCAGACAGTCAACAGTTAACTGATTCAAGACAGAAATATGCGGAAATTGAAAATAAAATAAAAGATATTGAAACGAAGATGTATGATTTAGATGCACAAATAGAACCACTACAATCAACAGTAGATAAAAATAAAAAAGAAATAACAAACATTAATAAAATCACTGAGAATACTGAAAAGGATATAGAACAATGTAAAAAGGATATTGATATATTAGATTTAGCTTTAGGACAAAGAGTTAAAGCCATGTATCAATCAGGAGATCTAGAGTTTAATTATCTAAGCTTTGTACTTGAATCAGACTCAACAAGTGATTTCATTTCTAGAGCAGAGGCAGTAAGTAAGATTGTAGGGAAAGATAAATTATCAATAGAAGATATTGCCAGTAAAAAAGAGGAATTAAATGCTAAGATAACGTCATTACAAGATAAAAAAAATGAAATAGATAAACTTAATAAAGAAGTAGAAACTAGTTTGAGTCAACTCGATGCAAAGAAAAAAGATGAAGAAGTTTTAGTACAAGATGCTAAGACAGAAAAAAGTAAATTTGACTCAGAGTATTTATCACAGTTGGAAAGAGAAGCTGTAAAAGCTCAATTTGACGCTATAGATAATACTAATAGTTCATCTACAGAAATTCAAGCAGCAATTGATCAATTAAGAAGTATTAGAGATAATCAAATTAAGAGTCAAATTGTTACTGGAGAAATTAATGATAAAATAGAAAAAGCAAAAGCAGTCGCTGCTGAAAAGAAAGTAGCTGAAGAAAAGGTAATTGCAGCTCAAAAGAAAGAAGCTGAGGCAAAGGCTGTAGCGTCAAATGTGGTAGCAAGCAGAGGAAGATCAACTTCATCAGTAGCTCCACCATCAGCCGGAAATGCTCAAGCAATTCTAAATGAAGCATATAAACATTTGGGAAAAGCTTACGTATGGGGCGCAACAGGCGTAGATACTTTTGATTGTTCAGGCTTTACTCAATATGTGTATGAACATGCTGCTGGAATAGATATATCAAGAACAACGTATTCACAAATTAACGTGGGACAAGCAGTTAGCCAAGATCAACTACAACCAGGCGATTTAGTATTCCCACATGCAGGGCATGTAGGAATATATGTTGGCAATGGACAAATGATTAATGCACCACAAACAGGTGATGTAGTTAAAGTAGGACCAGTAACTAGGTTTTATGCGGCAAGAAGAATAATTTAATATTGTACATAATAAATTAATTGGTTATATATATATTAATTTTAAAATGTGAGGATGTTGAAAAATGATTTATTAAGTTATTTTTCAACATCCCCTTTATCTATATTTAAATTCTAAGCGCAATTTTCTTAGATTAGAAAATGAGGTATTTAAAAGAAACAACTAATAAAAAAATTGGAGAAATAATTATGAAAATAAATTGTAAATATGCAACTACATTTATAATTTTACTTCTAGGAGAAATATATATAGCCCTTTTTATACATGACAATATAATCAGACCTTTTGTTGGTGATATTTTAGTAGTATGTGTAATTTATTTTTTTCTTAGAAGTTTTATTAGTAAATCAATAAAACTGATGCCCGTATATACTTTTTTATTTGCTTGTCTTATTGAAGTAAGTCAATATTTCAATTTGATTTCAGTATTACATATGGAAAATTTTAAAATTGCAAGAATAATTATTGGATCGACTTTTGATTTAAAGGATATTTTTTGCTATCTTGTAGGGATGGTATTAATATTTTTATATGAATCATTAATCAAGTAAAAGTGCATCTAAGGCACAATCAAAAAAATAACAAATTCATCTGCCAGCCTATTTCCCATCATAAATAAAGCTCGATTCGCATGCGCTCACTGAGTAAGCGATTCACACAAAATCATAGATTTTGGTTCTCTGATCATCAGTAAAATGCCATAATAGGCTCGCTATCATGGCATTTTACTTCCTTGCCTGATGAAAAATATTCATGGCAGTTTTGAACTTGTTATTTATTTTCATGTGCCTAAAGTATATAAGGTTAGAACTGATTAAAATTTTCTGGTCTAATTTGTGTTAAATAAATGCAAGATGCTATGCAAAGAATATAGGAGAAATTCTGTTGAAATGCATAGCTTTTTTTGAATGCGAATCAAGATAAAATACAAATAACAAAAACAAACATAGCGTTAAATATTAGATGCGCATTATATAAAAATCATTCCTATATCTCACTTAAATATTATTAAACGAAATATTTATAAGAAATAATTAATATGATATAATTTTCAATAAATAAATTAAGAGGTGAAATATTATGATCAAATCAATTGAAGAGCGAAGAAGCATAAGAAAATATATTAATAAGGAAGTAGAAGAAGAAAAATTATTACAAATAATTGAAAGTGCTAGACTCGCACCATCAGGAAGCAATACACAGCCATGGCAATTTATTGTTATAAAGTCTAAGGAAAATAGAGACAAGGTAGCAAAGGTATCACATAATCAAAAATGGATGATAACTGCACCATTACAAATTGTATGTGTAGCAGATGTACGTTGCAGGATAGATAAAAATATAGAAATTTCCATAAATGAAAATAGCAAAGATGAGGAAATAAAACAAATAATTAGAGATACGGCTATTGCAGTAGAACATATGTCACTTGCAGCCACTGAATTAGGATTAGGGACTTGCTGGGTTGCCTGGTTTACTCAAGATGAGATTAGGTCTGTATTAAATATACCAGATGATAAATATGTACTTTGTGTTTTAACTGTAGGATATGCTGATGAAGAGCCAAAACCTCGACCAAGAAAAAAACTTGAAGATATAGTGCATTATGAAGAATGGTAAAATAAAATTGTGGGTAGCTGTTTTAATATTTGTTCAGAATAATAAATATATTTCTAGATATAATAAAAAGAAGATGCTTGATTAAATAAACCATATTTTTCAGATATAAACCTTTAGAATTAATTAAATATAAATTAGATCAAACAAAGGAGAGATTAAATTATGGAAAATAAGCCATTTGACAAAAAAAATAATATTAATAGTCTAGGAAGTGATCTAACTACCGCTATTCAGAATTTTCATTATGCAGGTGAGGGAATTGAAAAGGCAGACAATGAAAAGATTAAGAAAGAAAAAGGATAGTAATTTAATGAGGAGGATATTACTAAAGCAGAAACCATTAAAAGTTTCTGCTTTTTCTATACTACTTATTAGTAAGCGTAAAAGGATTAAATTTAATGGCACCATTATACTGATAAGGATAAAATTGTTTTAAATGTGAAAGATAACCTATCCATTGCAAAGTTAAATCTTTATAAACTCGAATAAGATCCCCTTGAAGATGATCACAATCATTTTCAGTTAATTCCATATATTGTATAAATAGAATCTCATCTCTTAAATGCATCAATGACATAAGTAGATTAGCAAATGTTTCATGCTCTAAAAGACTCTCATTACTCATAAGATTAGATAAAAGATCTCTACTTCCAATAACAAGTTTTCTAAGCTCCGGATAATTAATTTTTTTAAAATCAACTATATGATCATGAACTTTTAATTTATTGCTAGAAGTCTTTAAATCAGTAAAATCCAATTGCAAAGATTGAACTTTTTCATCTCCAACTACTATTGATTTTAAGAGAATAAAACCAACATCACTAAAAAATAAGCCAACTAACATATTTAACTTACTTAAGCGTTCAAGTCTACTACGTCTTTCTACAAGATTTTCAAATACAAGAGTAACTGCAAGTATATTTACTGGAATAAAACATAGATTCATGAATGAATAATATTCAGTATTATCTAATTGGCCAAATATTAAGTAATGAATCAAAAACATTAGTAATGATAAAAAAATTAAAATAAATGAAACAAATAAATGGTGTTTTAAATTTTTCATATGAACTCCCTTGAAAAGAAATTTTTAGATGGATCTACTTGATATTGTAACAGAAGGGATAATAGAATGTAAATAGAATTAAATTGCCGTGATTATCATAATACAATCTAATTTTATAGTTAAATATATAATAAATTTCTTCTTATTATTTAAGTTATTGAGTGTGGTTTTAGTAATGTTTAAAAAGTAAAAAATCAATTATACATAAAATTTTTGATATGTATTAATATAAGAAATAGTAGTTATTTGTTACTATATTAATACATAAAATATACTGTGGGGACTCTAACATAGTTCCAATAAATTTTAAGGTATGGAGGAAATAGTATGGACAATTACTGCGAATATTCTTCTATTGAGGAGTTTATATCTAATAAGTTAATGAACTTTGCAAGGGAGATTATAGGAAGCAGAAGCATTACCCCAATAATTTTTTCTGAAAAAGAGATAAATGATTTCATAGAATTAAGTAATAAATCTGTAGATAATAATAGCTCAGTTCTAAAAAGCAACATTAAGGTTGAAATCATAAATAGTAAAATTCGATTACAAGCTATAAATAGCATATTTAAGCGTGTTCCAGTTAGGTCTATTGTGGAATCAATACCAGGTATTAATAATAATAAGGTGGTTTTATGGATAGATAAAATTAAAACTGGATTTGTAAGTATTCCAATATCATCAGGAATAAAAAATATAAAAGAATTCTCAAACCAATATATTAGTATTGATGAAAAAAATAAATGTATTATATTAGATATTACTTTACCTGAAAATGTAAAGCTCAAATCTATAAATATAAATGAAAAGAATCTAGAATTGTATATTGGTGTTTCAATTAAATCTAAAGAAGATTTATTTAAAATTGCAGAACTATTTCCTGAAGATTTAAAACAGCAGATTAAAGCTTCAGGTATAGAAAAACTGGGTGAGTTAGGAAAAAGTATTCTTTCTAGTGCAACCAATTTTATAAGGAAATAAAAAAATCAAGAAATTTTAGATGACTTTAAGTTAGATTAAAAAATATCCTATTATCAAATAACATCGAATAGACGATATCTTCTATTATTTAGTCAATATCTCAGAAAAATGATTCTTAGACCACTTTTCAATTATTTTTAACGCAGGAACTAATTCCTGTCCTTTTTCAGTTAATGAGTATTCAACTTTGGGGGGAACTTCTGCATATATGTGTTTAATTATTATTTCATCAAATTCAAGCTGTTTTAGCGATTCACTTAATACTTTTTGACTTACACCACAAGTAATTCGTTGTAATTCCAAAAATCTCTTTGGACTCTCAGATAAATGGCACAGTATTACAGCCTTCCATTTACCTCTTATGGTTTCAAATCCTAAATCTAATGGGCATATGTAAGATTTACCATTATATTCTATCAAAGGATGATCACCTACCTTAATGTATATTTTATAATATAAAAAAAAATATTTAGAATAAGGTTTATAATTAAGGTAGAAAATTTACAATTCCTACCTTAAAGTTAGGTAACTTACTTTAAAGTGCCTACTTGTTCTAAAGTTTCGTTTTTAATATACTATACTTAATGTCAAATAGTAAAGGTATTTAATATAAACAGATTGCATTAAAAAAGAATAGCGTAGAATAAGCTACACTATATATTCAAAGGAGAGGTTAAATAAATGAAAGTAGTTGCATTTAATGGAAGTCCTAAAAAAGAAGGTAATACGTTCTATGGAATAAAAATAGTTGCTGAGGAACTAGAAAAAGAAGGCATAGAGGTTGAAATTATTCATGTAGGTAATAAAACTATACGAGGATGTCTTGCGTGTAATGGTTGCGCGAGAAATCAAGATGAAAAATGTGTGATTAAGGATGAAGTAAATGGATGGATTCAAAAAATGAAAGAGGCAGATGGTATAATATTAGGTTCTCCAGTTCATTATGCAGCTATAGCGGGAACGATGAAAGCATTTTTGGATAGAGCATTTTATGTTACAGGTGCAAATAAATCCATGTTAAGACATAAGGTTGGAGCCTCAGTTGTAGCCGTGAGACGTTCAGGTGGTATACCTACTTTTGAACAACTGAACAATTATATTAATTATTCAGAAATGCTTATGCCAACATCAAACTATTGGAATGTAATACATGGAACTGCACCAGGTGAAGCTGAAGGTGATGGAGAAGGTAGACAAATAATGGAAATACTTGGTAAAAACATGGCTTGGCTTATGAAATTAGTTGAGTTTGGAAAAGGAAAAATTGAAGAACCTAAGAAAGAAGATAAAATATTTACTAATTTCATTCGTTAGGTAGAATATTTAATATAGTATTAGGGGATATTATGATTTAAGCTCAATTAAAACATTGAATATTGTAATAAATATAAAATGTCGAAAATTATAGAAAAATAGAATAATAAATAGTATAATAAAATTGCATCAGTTTTGAGCTGATGCAATTTTATTTTGATATATTATATAAAAAAACTAATTATTAAAAAGGAAAAGATAATTAAAGTAGTTGTTTTCAACTGAACATTTTATATACAGAATAAATTAATTAAGTAAGAAGGGGTGTAATAATGAAAAATAGTGGCATTAAGGGTAATTTGTTTTTTTTAGTGCTTTTCATGTTAATATTTATGGTAGGAATGGGAGCTTTTACTTTTAAATCGCTCAATAGTACTGTTGAGCGTAGTCAAAATGATGTAGCTCTTGTAAATAAATATGTTGATTTAGTTGATAACTCTAGAAATATTCAAGTGATCTTCAAAAAGCAAGTACAATCATGGAAAGATTTGTTATTAAGAGGATTAGACGAGGATAACTATAATACTTATTTAGCTCAATTCAAAGACTATAACAAAGAAGTATTAACTAGATTACCTGAGTTAAAGGCTTCAATGAAGTTACTAGGAATAGATGTGGCTCAAGTTGATAAAGTTTCAACTGAACTTGAACAACTTGAGAGTAATTATAATAATGCATTAAAAAGTTATGATAAAACTAATGGAGACAGCTATAAAATTGTTGATACCTTAGTTAAAGGAATGGATAAAGTACCAACAAATGATATGGATGATTTGATTAAATTAATAAGAGATAGATCAGATACTCAAATCGCAAATATAAATTTGGAATCCAAAAACAAGAATAAACAACTGGAATTATATTTAATAATAATAATTATTATTAGTTTTTGCCTAATTATTTTGCTTACACTGATGACATTATTAACTTATAAGAATATTGAAAAGTTTATCAAACAATTTCAAATTCTTATGCAAAAAGCAGAGGATGGAGATCTTACTATACAAGGAGCTGTTTTTTCTAATAATGAATTAGGAGTTCTAACTATTTCATTTAATAAGTTTATTTCTAAGATTAAAGCTTTGATTTTAGAGACGAAAGAGATGAGTCACATAGTGGCGTCTTCATCAAATTATATTCTTAAAAATTCAGATGAAACAACTAAGATTTCACAACAAATATCAGAATCAATTGCAGATGTTGCAGATGGTGCAACTAGACAGTCTGAATTAGCACAGCAAAGCAATAATATGATAACTAGTGTGACAAAAGATTTAAATAAAGTTACTGAAGCTACTACTTATATGAAAAAGCTTGCGACAGAGACCGATGAAATAGTTATTGAAGGTATTTCAAGTATTGAATCCCAAAATAGTAAAATATTAGATAGCAAAAATATGACTGAAGAAGTTTCATTATCAATTTCAAATCTTTCATCGCAATCATCTCAAATAGTAAAATTTGTTGAGGTCATTAATGGGATCTCATCTCAGACAAATTTGTTAGCATTAAATGCTTCAATAGAAGCTTCAAGAGCTGGTGAATCAGGCAAAGGTTTCGCTGTTGTGGCTGATGAAATAAGAAAATTAGCAGAAATATCTAGCAGTTCAACTAGCAAAATTGAAGCATTAGTTAAAGCTATTCAAAATGGAATGAGAGAAACTGTTTCAAAAATGGAAAAGTTTAAAAAATCAATGGATGAACAAACTGAATCTATAAAAAATACAGAAAATATTTTTTGGAAAATAAAAGAATCAACATCTAAGGTAACTAATCAAATTATAGAGGTTTCAAACAAGACACAAATTATAGATAAGCATTCTATTTCTCTTGAGAAAGCAATTAATAATATATCTAACGTAATAGAACAAAATGCAGCTGCAAGTGAAGAAGTATCAGCCTCAACAGAAGAACAGGTTTCTTCTATTGAAGAGATAACTTCATCAATTAGTAGTCTTACAAAATCTTCAGATAGACTTAAGCATTCTCTAGATAAGTATAAGGTTCAATAAAAAATAAGGACGTGTTTCAAAAACAATATATAAAATCTCACACTTTTTTTAATTGTAAAGTAAAAATAACAGCTTTAAAACTTACTTTCGAAAGAATTAAGTTTTATAAAAATGTAAGGTTCGTTTGAAACACGCCAAAATAAGTTATTAAAACGGGGTGCTACAAAATTATTTTGCATTGTTTTATAGATATAATTAAAATATTTACGAAATTATAATAGTTTAATTATATTAAAATATTAAACTATTAAACTATAAGGGACATTCAAAAAAAAGCAGCTATGCTGCATATAAGAACATTTCATCGCATCATTGACTTGTTATTTTCTTTCATGTGCCTAAGTGGTATACTTTGGAGTAAAGATTATCTTATAGAACATATCGGTTATTTATTTTTTTAACAAATATACCTTATAAAGAAATTTTAAATTAGAGGAGAATAAAGAAATGAGTGAACGTTTAATAAATTTTTGGAAAAAGTGGATAGATGGAGAAGAAGAAATTGATGTTACTACAGATAGTACTATTTTAAGATATTCTATAATTAATAAAAAAAGTAATGATAATGTTAAAGATTGGGTATGTTTTACTTCTAAGGATAAGTTATATTCTTTCATTAAATATATACTATTACCATCTATTCAACTTACAAGAAGTATAGGATTTAAAGAATCTCAGGTATATTTTGATGTATGTGAATATGATGAAACTGTAAAATTATTAGAGACACTAAAGGTAGATTCCTATGAAAAGGATATAGAAGATTATAAACGATATCTCAATGAAACAGAAAGATTAGAAAATAATGAATATGATTTAGAAAGTATAAGAAATTTTATTAATAAAATTAGTGATGAAGTAGGGATCACGGAAGAGATTTTTTTAAAATTACAATTATTCGAAAATATTAAAACAGTAGGAAATATTCTTATCAAAGAGTATGAGGATAATAATATGTTAGATATATTAGAAAGTAAATTTGAATTAAGCAAAGATGAAATTAAAGATTTATTTGAAAATATTGATAATAATAAATCTATGCTTAAGAAAATAATTACATTGCTAAATGAAAGGTCTATTTAAGAGTTAAATTCAAATTAGAATATTATACAAGGGCATAATACATGATTATGCTCTTGTATATGTGCAGCAGTTGAAAATTATATTACGACAAAATAAAATGAAAGGTGTACAATGCAGAAAAATAATCATATTATTTTTAGGTTTAGAGATTATTTCTTGTGCACAAGTGCAAATAGGAATATATATGGAAATTATAAAGTCAGTATTCTATTTTATAGTAGCAGGAATATTTGAAATTGGAGGTGGATACCTTATATGGTTGTACGTGAGGGAAGGGAAAAGCTTCTTATATGGAATAATTGGAGCAATAGTGTTAATTCTTTATGGCATAATTCCGACATTGCAACCTTCAAATGCTAATTTTGGTCGTGTATATGCAACTTATGGAGGAATCTTTATTGTTCTATCAATTTTATGGGGATGGAAGATTGAAAATATAGCACCAGATAAATTTGACTTGATTGGTGGCTTTATAGCATTAATTGGTGCTATGGTAATTATGTATGCACCTAGAGGATAAAAATTGTATTATGTCCCAATTCACTTTAAAGTTAAAAACAACTATTCTATATATAAATAAGGGAGGTTAGCAATGAATAAATATGAATTCGAGGAATTTTTGCATAAAAAAATACCAATTACAAAGGCAATGGAATTTAGCGTTATAGAATTTGAGCCATCAAAAGTAAGGATATCTGCAAAATTAAAGCCAAATATAAATCATATGTCAACGGCATTTGGTGGAAGTATAAATAGTTTAATGACTGCTTGTGGTTGGGCAATGGTATTCATAAATATTAAAGAAATAAATCCATATGCTCATATAGTAATTAAAAAAAGTAATATAAATTATATAGCACCGATTAATGAGGATTTTATTGCAGAATGTGACTTATCAGATGAAGAAGCAAAAAAAAAGTTTTTTGAAACATATAATAAAAATAAAAAAAGTAGACTGAACCTTAAAGTATCTTGTTATAATAAAAAAGATTTATTAGCAGAATATCAAGGGGAATATGTTGTATTTAAGTAAGAAGATAGTAAAACTTTTTTTGATATATAAGGGTTTATTACATTAATGTAATAATAAAGGATTATTGCAAAATAGAAACATGGTCTCTATTTTGCAATAATCCTTTTATTACTTATATACTCATAAAATCTTCATAACTTTTTATTATAATTAATATATGTAAATATGCGCTACGATTAATGCACATTCAAAAAATGTATTACTAAAATAAAAGTCAGCAATTTATTGGAGGTAAAGATGAGTATTAAAAGAGAAATTATTAAAGTTTATGACATGACATGTACTTCATGTGAGGGGCGTGTAGAAAGGGAATTAAAGAAAGTTAATGGAATTATAAATGTAATGGCTAGTTATAGTGCTCAGCAAGTAACTGTTGAGTATGATGATGAATATTGTAATAAGGAAAAATTAAAGGAGGCTATTAAGAAAGCTGGTTATAGTACTAAAAATTCAAATAATATGAAATTTGTAGGATTTTTAATTATAGTTGCAGCTGTTCTACTGCTTGGTAGTTCCACAGCAGGGTTTGATATGGAATCTAAGTTAAATGGTGCATCTTATATGGTGTTATTTGTAGTTGGCATGCTTACATCTATCCATTGCGTTGGTATGTGCGGTGGAATAATGATTACACAAAGCATCTCAAAGGAAAAAAAGAATAAGCTACAGACTTTAATGCCTGCAATATTATATAATGCTGGAAGAGTAACCTCTTATACAATTATAGGTGGTATTGTAGGTGCATTAGGTTCAGTACTTTCGCTATCACTTAATATGAAGGCAGGACTTCAGATACTCGCAGGGTTATTTATGGTGATAATGGGACTAAATATGACTGGATTCTCTATTTTTAGAAAACTTAATATTAAATTACCATGGTCTTCATGTTCAGTAAAAAAGAAACCTAAAACTCCATTCTTAGTGGGAATGTTAAATGGATTAATGCCTTGTGGTCCATTACAAACAATGCAACTTTATGCATTAGGTACTGGTAGTGCAGCAAATGGAGCAGTATCGATGTTCTTATTTTCTTTAGGAACAGTTCCTTTAATGTTAGGATTTGGAGCCATATCAGGTTTGTTAAGCAAAGGGTATACAAAACAACTTTTAAAGTTTAGTGGATGCCTAGTAATAATACTCGGAATAATAATGGGAAATAGAGGTCTTGCACTTGCAGGCGTTGGAACGCCTAATATTAATACATTAACACAAAATTTTTCTGGTAGTGAAGCTAAGGCTGCGACAGCAAATATATCTAAACCAACTATAGAAAATGGAGTACAGATAATAAAGATGACTGCAGATAGTAATGGCTATACACCCAATGTTTTTTATGTTCAAAAAGGTATACCTGTTAAATGGATAATTACAGGAAATCAGATTAATTCATGTAATAATGCAGTAGTAGTGCCATCCTTGAATATACAGAAAACCCTAAAGGCTGGAGAAAACATAATAGAATTTACACCACAAGATAAAGATATAAATTTTAGCTGTTGGATGGGAATGATAAGAGGTGTAATTAAGGTGACAGATAATATTGATTCTGTAGATACATCAAAAGTAGATTCATCACTACCGCAGCCAAGTAGTGGAATGAGCTGTTGTACAGGGGGAAGTGGAGATGCAAATGCTGCAATACAAACTCCAAGTATATATGGTGATGATTTAAGTAAAATTTCTACTGATAGATTAATTAAAAAAGCTAGTATTGCTGGAGATACTCAGAGTTTAAATATAAAAGGAACTGGGTATGAGTTTGAGCCTCTTGTAATAGTACTAGAAAAAGGAGTAAAGACAAAACTCGCAATAGATCTTAATTTATTTGATAATGCTGATGGGGAATTCACTATATTAAATGGCGATAATGATGATAAAATAACTACTTTTATAGGCAAAAAGGGTATTGTAAATGTAGACTTTAAAATAGATAAAAGTGGAACATATCTAATTGTTAAAGATGATGTTATTGTAGTTGGGATTGAAGTCACAGACTCATTGAAAAATGTAAATTTAGAAGAAGTTCGTAAAAAATTTATAAGCTAAGAAAAATATCTATTGACAATAAAAGAACGATCGTTTATTATAGAAATATAATAGAGGTGTTCAAATGAGAAGAAAAGATGACGAAAAAGAAAAGAATATAAAAGAAGCAGTTATCAAGTTAATACTAGAACAAGGTTTTCATGGTACTTCTATTTCAAAGATTGCCAAAGAGGCAGGGGTTTCCCCAGCTACTGTTTATATTTATTATGAAAATAAAGAGGTAATGCTTCAAGACATATATCTTGAATATTCTGAAGAGATTTTTGATTATTTACTTAGTAAGCTTAATAATTGTATGAATGGACAACAACTTGTTGAAATACTTGTTAGAGGATATTATACTTATATTCAAGAACATGGAGAGATTTTCCACTTTGTAGATCAATTTTCAAGCTGTCCAGCTCTAACTAATCAATGTTCAGAACGCAAAGGTATAACAAATTTAAATAATTTGTTAGAGGAAATGAAAGAAAAAAAAGTTTTTAAAAATTTTCAAAACGATAATTTAACAGCAATACTTTTTTATCCAATAAAATCTATAGCGATCAAGCAGTGTATTGGAGAAATTGAACAAGCTAAATTACTAAAAGAAATGATTAAAATCATACAGGATGCATTATTAGTATAATTTGAAAATGATTTACTAAAGCGAGAGAATTTTGTGAAGAAATAATCGCAAAAGTATCTCGCTATTATTTAATAAATAGTTAAACGAACATTCACTTATGAATGTTATTGAAAGGAAGGATGATTACAATGATGAACTTAAATAAAAAAAATAAACAGGGAATAGCAATTCCTGTAGCAGACATGGTTCTATTACCAGGAATGATTTATACATTAAAACTAAATAAGATTAGTGAAGAAGAACTTCAAAATTTAGCTAATGAAGATGAATTTAGTATTGCATTATCTTTAAAGCAAAATTTTAATAAAAGTCAGTTAAACTCAGAAGATTTTCATAGAGTTGGAGTTTCATTTGAAGTAAATGGAGTTGAAAAAACAGAAAAAGGACATCACGTAAAGATTAAAGTTCTAGATAGGGTAGAAATTAAAGAACTTAGCATTGGGACTGATTCTATTCGTGTCGAGTTTGAAATAGCACCTGATGTTATTGATCTTACAGATACTAGTCAAGAAGAAATGGTTGAGTATGTAAAAAAAGTTACTCGTGAGGTTAGTGGAAATTTTAATGGCTCAGATAAATTTATGAAGGTTGTAGAGGAACAAAAGGATTTAAATAAACTTATGGGTTATCTTACTCAATTTATGCCACTATCAAATCAAGAAAAGTATGATTTGATAGAAACTCAATCTTTAAAAGAGAGAAGCCTTAAATTTATGGATTACCTATTAAAGCAAAAAGAAGCTTTAAAATTACAATTTGAGATGGCAGAAAAATTTACTGAAAAAGCTAATAAAGGTTATAGAGAATCAGTGCTTAGGGAACAATTGAAATCTATCCAAAATGAATTAAATGAAGGAAAAAGTGAAGGATCTAAAAAGGATAAAGATTATTTAAATAAGATTGAAGAAGCCCAAATGCCAGATGAAATAAAGGAGGCTGCTTTAGAGGAATTAGAAAAGCTAGAAAGCCAAAGTCCAAATAGTTCTGACTATAATGTTATAAGAAACTATTTAGATCTTTTGGTAAAGCTTCCTTGGAAACAGGCAGAACCTAAAATGATTAATTTAGCAGAAGCAAGGCGTGTTTTAGATCAGCAGCATTATGGACTTGAAAAGGTAAAGGACAGAATAATACAACATTTAGCAGTTATGCAGCTTAAAAAGGACAAGAAAGGTTCTATTCTATTACTAGTTGGACCTCCTGGGACAGGAAAGACAAGCTTAGGTAAAAGTATAGCTGAAGCTCTTGATAGGAAGTATATACGTTTGAGTTTGGGTGGTATACGCGATGAAGCTGAAATTAGAGGACACAGAAGAACTTATGTAGGTGCAATGCCAGGAAGAATCATTCAAAGCATTAAGAAGGCTGGAGAAATAAATCCAGTTATGGTTTTAGATGAAGTAGATAAAATAATGACAGGCTATAACGGAGATCCAGCTAGTGCATTATTAGAGGTACTAGATCCTGAACAAAACAATAGTTTTACAGATCATTATTTAGATTTACCTTATGATTTATCGGATGTATTCTTTGTAGCGACAGCCAATTCATTAGAAAATATTCCTCGACCTTTATTAGATAGAATGGAGATAATTCAAATATCTAGCTATACTATGAATGAAAAATTTCATATTGGTAAAAACCACTTGATCTCTTCGATACTTGAGGAACATGGACTTAACAATGATCAGTTACTTATAGAAGATGAAGCTTTAAAAATAATTATTAGTGAATATACTCTAGAAGCAGGAGTTAGAGGACTTAAAAAGCAGTTAGCTACCCTTGCAAGAATTGCCTCAGAGAAGATTGTTTCTAATAAGGTAGAATTACCCTTTAAAGTTACTGTGGATAAACTAGATGATTTACTTGGAAGAAAAATTTCAAGCCATGATAAGGCTCAAAATGACAATCCACCAGGAGTTGTGACAGGACTCGCTTGGACATCTGTAGGCGGAGAGATACTTTTTATTGAAGCTACTGACATGTTGGGAAGTGGACAAGTTACCTTAACTGGTCAGTTAGGAGATGTTATGAAAGAATCTGCAAAGATTTCTTTAAGTCTACTTAAGTCAAGATTACCAATGAATGCTATAAACTTTAAGGAAAGAGATCTTCATATTCACGTTCCATCAGGCTCTACTCCTAAAGATGGACCTTCAGCTGGAATTACATTGTTCACTGCACTTGCATCACTTGTTACAGGCATAAAGGTAGATCCAAAGCTTGCGATGACAGGAGAAATTACACTAAGAGGAGCAGTACTTCCAATAGGAGGTCTTAAAGAAAAGTTAATAGGAGCTCAAAGAGCTGGAATAACAAAAATATTAATTCCGAAGGACAATTTGGTTGACCTAAAGGATGTACCAGAAGAGGTTAAAAGTCAGTTAACTATTTTAACAGTAGAGACTGTAGAAGATGTACTTCGTGAGACCTTGGGAATATCATTACCTAGAGTAGAACATGTATTTAACCCTAATATATCTACTGAAGGAACTTTTAATGCAAACCAAATGTAATCAGGATTTATGTGGTTAATATAAAAGTTTATATTAGTTAAAACTATATATATTATATATGAAATATAAAGAGAGCACCTTTTAGATGCTCTCTTTTCTGTTATATATGAAATAATCAGACAATTTAACCATTTCTCCATGGTTACCAATCCAGTATTTAACTTCTGAATATTTTGCATCAATATAATCTGCAAATAATAATGGATTTTCACTATTTCCAGTAAACATTTCATAGTGTCCAGGGACGACAAGCTTTGGATTAATAGATCCTGCTAGATCTACTGCTTCTTGGTATGTCATATTTCCTATACAATTTTCACGATATCTTTTTGCATCTCTCCCGTTTATAGGAATAAACATAACATCAAATTTATCCCAGTGTCTTAATTTAGAATACATACCTTCATATATACATGTGTCACCAGAATGGTACATAGTACAACCATTTCCTTCAATAATATATCCTAAATATGGATAGCTTCCAGAGTCTGGATCTTGATGTAAAAGTTCATGTGCTGATGGGATAGCAGTTATTTTTAAACCTTTTTCTGAAATCCATATGCCATCGTCAAGGCCTATAAATCGATTCATAGGTATATCTAGATCAGTTGAAAGATCATTAATTAACAATTTTGGTACTATAAATTTTGATTTTGGAGAGCTAAGTGACAGTTGATGCCAAATACTTCTGTCTATATGATCCTTATGATCATGAGTTCCAATTATAAAATCTGCATTTATAATTTCTTCTGGTTTTAATAAAGGTGGTATGTTTCTGTCAAGTTCTGTTGATAAAAATGCATCTAAATAAATTACTACTTCTCCTAATTTAATAACATATCCAAGCTGTCCAAGCCACCAGAATGCCATATCTCCTTTTTCTAAAACACAATTATCAATATCATTTATTAATCCAACACCACTATTCATAAATAAGCATCACCTTTCTAGATTAATTAATTCCAATATTAGCATAAGTATTATTAATTTGCCACACATCTTTTAGGATTAAAGTAAAGATTAGTTTAATTACAGAGTTTATTGACCTAATTATTCTATGATATAATAAATTTATAGAATAATTAAGGAGGGATTAACCATGATAGTTAAAAATATAACCTTCTATGTGAAAATAGAGAATAAAAAAGAATTTATTGAAGCAACAATAGAAAATCAAAAGGAATCAAAAAAAGAAGAGGGAACCGTAAGCTTTGATTTTCTTCAATGTAAAGATGATCCAACAAAATTTTTACTCTATGAAGTTTATAAATCAGAAAAGCATGCAAATAGCCACTTGAAAACTGATCACTTTAAGAAATGGATAAACACAGTCGAACATTGCTTTTCAAGCCCAAGAGATAGAGTTACGTATATTCCTGTCTCCACAGTGGAAGAAAACTAATATTAAAAATGTTTATTGCCTATATTAACTTAGAATTTTAAGAACATTGACTGATTTACTTAACTTCAAATAAATATTGACTTAGAGCATATTCTAAGATATATACTAAAACTATACAATTATAGAAGGGCATGAAGATATATAGAATATACACAATACGGAAATACAGGAATGAAAGTATCGATATTTGGGCTTGGATGTATGTGATTTCCTCAAGATGAAAAAGAAGCTATTGAAATGGTACGTTACGCTATAGATAATGGAGTGAATTATCTTGATACTGCCTTTATTTATAAAGACAGCGAGATTATAACCGGAAAGGCCTTAAAGGATGCCTATGATTGGGAGATGATTCAAATTCAGCTTAATATACTGTATGCCATGTCCAAAAGGTGTAACAATTCCTGAAATATTTAAGCTTTATAAAAGTCATAAATTTATGAAGTCACATTGGGTAGATAAAGGATTATATATAAAGAACTTCTGGAAAAAGAGAAGATATATGGACAAGGCAAATATTAGATTTAAGATGAAATAATTTATATCTATAGATGCGGCATAAAAAGTAAAAATTACTGAAGGGTTAGATGTACTTGAATTATGAAGTAAGGAAAGGTATATGAATTCTACATTTATTTGGAATTATGAGAATGTAATTTTAGTATATTCTGTAAAAGGAATCAGTGACATTATTAAAATAATTTCCTTTATTATTCTAAGACACTGATTCCGATAAAATGAATATACTCATGAAAATATTAATCTACTAAAGTGATTATTTAACATAGTTCGTATATACAATATATAAATTATCTATTCACTTAAATTTATTGTGCTACAGAATAGTTGTAGTTACTGGAATTATTATTATCCCAAGTACTAGAATTGTTTTTAAAACACATATTAAGCATATAACTCCCAGATGGTACTATGATAGTAGCTGCCCATCGTCCGTCAGATTGCTTAGTCATTGTTGCATCTAAAGGAGAAGCGAAGCTATTATATCCCCAATGTAATGCCATTGAAGTAGCACTTGATGCTAAAGTTCCATTATAATAAACTGTGATGCTCTTCCCAGCAGTTGGCGCTGGAACTAGTTGTACTGGTACAGAAGTTGACCACACTGGCAAGTGCCAATTTTGACTGTTGTTATTATCCCAGTTGTTGCCATCAGTGAAATCAAAATCTAGTATTGTAGCTGAAGTGGGAATAGTTATAGTACCAATCCAGAAGCCATTTGCGGAATCTTTAGTCATAGTAAAATTAGTTGGGCTTGCCCAATTGTTATATCCCCAATGTAGTGAGACACTGTTAGAACTAGTTAAAGAGCCGTCGTAGTATACAGAAAAGCTCTTACCTTGCACAAGAGTACTGCTATCATAATCCACTTTATAACCAGAATGTGCTGCATAAGTAGTTGGAGCTGGAGTTGGGGTTGAAGATGCTCCGTCGTAAAGAACAACAATTGAATTTTCTGGAATAGTCCCAGAAATTGTTCCATTTGAAACAGTTAAAGTGCAACTTGAGCTACCGTGATTGGTGTAAGTTCCATTTGCTAATTTAGTAGCAGAACTAATAGATGTGTTTGAACCATCATTGACGATTACGGTACCAATAGTTCCACGATCAATTAACATAGTTTGATTACTGTTTGTCCATCTTAAGTATTCAGTTTGACCTAGCATCTTATTATGGAATTGGTTAATTGCTACTACATCAGCATCTTTCCATAATGAATCTCCTTCATTACCAATTGAACTAGTAGGTCTATCAAAGAATAAAGGAGTAGCATTTGCACGAGAAGCAACAATAGACCAACCTAATTTTCGGTGAATGTCTGTTAAACTTTTACTTGTACCATCTTCATAAGTATCATGAGTTTCAAGAAAGTCTACAGCTTTTGTAGAATCAATCCCACCAATACTAGTACCAATTGAACTTAAGTTGGTAGAAGTAATTGCGCTTCTTAAGTTATTACCAAAAGTACTAGCAGAAACATTCATGAATGTTTCATAAGATGAAATATTGTCTACTGTTCCATCTTGTAAAATTTCACCATATAAAAATAGGTTTGATTTATTATTTAGATTATCCAATACATTAGTCCAGTAGTTACCAGCCCAAGACTGATTAGCATCTAAACCAATATTAGTTTCAATGTGTTTAGCAGCATCAAAACGGAATCCATCAGCTCCAGCACCTACGCATTGGTTTAAAAATGTAATTGCTTTGCTTTGAACATTGGAGTTTTGAGTATTTAAATCTGGCATACCGATACCCTTTTGTGTTATATCAGATCTGCTGCTCCAATTACTACATTGTCCTTTATTGTGATAGAAACTAGAATCTTTAAAACTAGAGTCTACTGTGGAATCTAGTGTATCTGAATTTCCATTATTAGCCATATGATTCATTACTACATCTACAATAATTGAAATGTCGTATTTATCAGCTTCAGTGCAAAGCGATTTGAAATCATCATAAGTTCCAAGCTGGGCATTGCCAACCGATTGGTTGGTTGGCTGATATAATAGCCACCACTTACTTGCATCTGTACTTGAATCTTTAGTTCCTTGTACAGGAGAGACTTGAATTGACTTATAGCCTGCAGCTGCGATATTTGGTAATTCATTCTTTATATTACTAAAAGACCAATCAAAAGCATGAAGAATAACGCCATCTTTAGTATTAGATGGTAAAGTAGTGATTTCAGCAGCATATGCTACTGTCGATAAATTATTAATGAGAAGGTTTACTCCTGGTAGAGGAAAAGTAAGTAAGGCAAGGTTTAAAAATAAACTTACAGCAATTAACTTAGAGATTAAAATTTTTTTCATTTAATTCACACTCCTATAATATTTCTTTTTAGTTTTTAAGCAACCGATTGCATGAACGAATAAATTTATATACAAGATTGTAAATATGGATACTCCCCTTTTAATGAATTCAATGCTTGATTTATTGAAAAGTATTGGGGTTTTAAATAAAAATAATATTGCAAAACTTAAATATCCTAAAAAAGAAATACTATACTATTTCTTTTTTTATTTACAGCAATCGTTTGCACAAATGAATAAAGTTACTCAACGTTATATACAAGATTATAAATAAGTTATCCCTCCTTTTAATGAATTCAATATTTGATTTATCTAGAAATATCAGGATTTTAAATAAAGATAATACAAATATTGTTATAACTTTATTTTATATTATAGCATATATGGAATAATATTCAACATATTTAGCACTTATAAATTATTTTTACTAATTTTGTTTTTTTAAGGATCTAAACTAAAAATTAGATAGCTTTTTCATTACTAATATCATCAAAACAAGGTTCTCTTTTCTTTAATAAAGTTATAATACTAATGGTATTATTAGCTACTTTGATCCAAGGTGAAGAATCGTGTGAAGAGAAAATAGTTGATATAGCATAACGCATATGAGAATCATATATTGATAGAATGTTTAAATATAGAGAAGTAGTAAAAAAATGCGAAATAGATGTAAATCAACGTAATATTACAGAGGGCTTCCACAGGAATATATTCTTAAACTAATAGAATGATTAGATTGTCCTAAATTATATATAAGGTTAAATAGGGAAGATCATAGATTACAATGAGGCTGATTATAATATGACTACAAGATCGGAATCATTAAAAAATTAAGCAAATTAAACTTGTCGATTTATGATAAGTGTTTGTATTATGGATTAAAGGATGAAAAGTAATGAAGGAGAAACTAAAAAAAATAATATCAAGTTGGATTATGTGTGAAGTAATTGGTGATGAAGCTATGTCACAAATAGCTAGGATATTCGATGAAGATGAGAAAAATAAAAATGCAAAAGATTTAGATATTCAAGATTTAATTCAAGAAGTTAATATAGAGCATAAAGACAAGCTAATGTCACAACGATAATTGATAACTGAGATCGGAATTTAAATTGATATTTAACGAATAAAGAAGGTGTTCATTATGAATACCTTCTCACAATTAGAGAATATTAATTTTTTGTATGTTGTGATGAACGCGCAGCTGAGTTGGAAAGTCCAGCAGGTGTAAAGCAAAATAAACAAGGAATTAGATATAAGTATGTGTAAAGTAACTGAACCTATATACAATGAAATTTGTAATATGAATTGGCGGTATTATATATATAGACAGATAGAAAGTAATTGTATTAAAAAGACTTAGGCTATAAGGACCTCAACTCTTCAATATAGTTAAGTAGTTTACTACTTAAAAGCACTCCATAATTAAAATTTCTATGAATGAGGTCTTAAAATCTAGATTGGAATAATGCATATAAAAAATTTTAAATATTTGAAAGAAGAGAATTAATATGTTATATAATTATATTTAGTATATTTAATCTTGTGATGATCATCTTAGCATTGAAAATACTTTTGAATTTCATTTATGGCAAGCAAATTTATTTAAAAAAGCTAACGTAGATTTTTTATATGCTGGGATTATGCCTGCACTACTAGAGGCAATTGGTATGGCAAAAGCAATATAGTTAACAAGTGGACCGTATATTATTAGTTTTATGATTAAAAAAGACGGAAGATTATTAGATGGTACAACCATAAATGATGCTATTGTTACCAGTGATAATTATATGAAAATAAGACCGTTATGTTATATGATAAATTGCGTGCATCCAAAAGTTTTAAATAGTGCATTATCACAGAACTACAATGAAACTTGTGTTGTTGAGGAGCGATTTAGAGGAATGCAAGTAAATACATCACAATTATCGCCAGAAGATCTTGATAATTGCGTTGAATTAAAAACTTCAAAATAATATAAGCTTGGCAGATGATATGTTTAGTTTGTATAATAAGTTTAATCTTAAAATTTTTGGAGGACGTTGTGGGACAGATAACACACATATTGAGGAAATAGCGAAAAAATTAAATAAGATATGATAAAGATTTTAGTTAATATATAATGAATAATATGCAAAAGATAAAAGATAAAAGATAAAAGATAAAAGATAAAAGATAAAGAGAAGGTGGAGTTAAAAATGGGAAAATTAAGAGTTATAGGCATAGGTCCTGGAAGTATTGAAAATATGAGTGTAAGAGCTTTAAAAGCAATTGAGGAGAGTGATGTTATTGTAGGTTACAATAAATACATAGATATGATAAGAGAATTAGTTGAAGGTAAAGAATTATATTCAACAGGAATGAAAGGCGAAGAGGCTAGATGTAAAGAGGCATTAAGCTTATGCAAAGATAAGAATGTAGCATTAATAAGTACTGGCGATGCCGGAATTTATGGAATGGCTGGATTAATACTTGAACTTAGAAAGGATGAGGATGTTGAAATAATTCCGGGTATAACTGCAGCAAGTGCAGCAGGATCTGTAGTTGGAGCACCGCTTATGCATGATAATTGTAATATTAGCTTAAGCGATCTTATGACACCTTATGAAGACATAAAAAAGAGAGTGAAATTAGCAGCAGAAGGAGATTTTATAATATCATTATATAATCCTAAAAGTAAGGGAAGACCGGAATACTTAAGAGAGTGTATTGATATTATAAGACAATTCAGAAAAGATTCTACACCAATAGCAGTGGTAAGACATGCATTAAGAGAGGGCCAAAGTTACAAGTTATTTACAATTGGAGATTTTGATACTGAAATAGTAGATATGATGTCAATTGTAATAGTTGGAAATTCAAAAAGTTATTATAAGGATGGAAAATTCATAACACCTAGAGGATATCAAAATAAATAGTGAAAATCTTCTATAAAAATAGGAATCAACTAAAGATGCAAAAAATTATTAATACTATACATCAGTACACTTTCAGATAGATAAATAGTGTATACTAATGAGCTAAAATCGAGATGAATTAGAATTGGAGAAAATTATGATTGGATTTATTTTAGGAACTTCAGAAGGAAGAAAAATTTTATCTTTAATAAATAAATATACAAGTAAAATTGCAGTTACAACTGCTACCACTTATGGAGGTGAACTGCTTAAAGAATTTAAAATTAAAAATTTAAACACCAAACCTCTTAATAAAGAAGAAATGTTAAATTGGATAAAATCTAATGAAATTGATATTTTAGTCGATGCTTCTCATCCTTATGCACAAGAAGTCACTAAAACTGCTTTGCAATGTGCAAATGATATTGACATTAAATATTTGAGATATGAAAGAGAAGGAGCACTAGAAAGCATCATTAGTAAAGATATTATAAAAGTTAAAGATTATGATGAAGCTATTGATATTATAAAAAAAATAGAAGGGAATATTTTAAACACTACAGGTGGAAATAATGTTTCTAAGTTTTTAAACTTAGATTTCAAACATAGAATTTTACATAGAATTTTACCATCACCTAAAGTATTAACAAAGATAGTAGATGCAGGAATTAATATTAAAGACATTATAGCACTTCAAGGGCCAATATCGTATGAACTTGAAAAAGCTTTTATAAATCAATATGATGTTAAGGCGATTTTGACTAAAGATAGTGGAATTGAAGGTGGAGCTTTAGAAAAATTTAAAGCAGCTCACGACTCTAAAATTAAATTGATAGTAATAGAAAAAATCAAGTTTACTTATGAATTAGAATTTAATAATGAAAAAAGTTTAATAGACTATTTATATGAGGAGATAAAGCATGGAAAGTTTTCAAAGTAAGTTAGTAAAAATTTTGCTGCGAATTTTTAAACTAAATAATATGTGGAAATTGACTGGTGATGAGTTAAAAAATAGTATAGAGAAGAGGCAATCATCAGAAAGTCATGAACCACCTAAAAGAATTCAAAATAAATTTAATATTACCAAGAATGAGATAAATGGTCATTGCTATTATGTAATGAAGCCATTTAAAAATATAGGTCAAAAACATATTCTTTTTCTTCATGGAGGAGGTTATGTATATGAAATTTCGAGTCTTTATTGGGAATTTTTAAGTAAATTAATAGATGCCTTGGGGTGTACAATAACTGTTCCTATTTATCCTTTAGCACCGAAACACGCATATCAAGAAGTTTTTGATATGATTGTTCCAATATATCAGCAAATTATCTCAGAAGTAGAGCTTCAAGATGTAGTAATAATGGGGGATTCGGCAGGTGGGGGAATGAGTCTTGCTTTAGCACAACTTTTAAAAGAAAAAGACTTGGCTCAACCTGGAAATATAATTCTCATATCACCAGCTTTAGATATGTCATTTAGCAATCCTGAAATACATGAAGTGGAGAAACTTGATCCAATATTAGCAGTGCCTTCGTTAAGTTATATCACAAAGTGGTATGGAGGCGGAATAGGTTCAAAAAACTACTTGGTTAGCCCTATATACGGTGATGTTGAAGGACTCGGAAAAATTAGTTTGTTCATAGGAACTAATGATATATTCTATCCTGATGCCAAGAAATTTAGAAAGATAACACAGCAAAAGGGAATAAAAATAAACTATTACGTATATCCTTCTATGATGCATATTTGGCCTTTATTTTTCTTTCCTGAATCAAAGAAGGCAACGGGACAAATTATTAAAATTATAAAATCATCTAATAGTATTTAAACATTTATAGACATTTAAAAGTAAAATTGAAACGGATGGTGCAACAAATGATTAAAAATGACAAAAATATATGGCTAAAATTATTACTTAAGATGCCTTCTTTATTTTTTGGATTCTTTTTATTTGGGTTGGCTATATTATTAGCACTTTATTCAAAGCTTGGAATGAGTCCCTGGGATGTTTTCCACATGGGTATCGTCAATCATTCCGTCCTTTCTTTGGGACAAACATCACAAATCGTAGGGTTTGTTATAATAATGTTATCAATTCTTCTAAGAGTAATTCCTGGGATTGGAAGCATATTTAATATGATTTTTATTGGTGTTTTCATTGATCTAATTAACAATACTGGAATAATACAGACACCAGAGAGCATGTTAGGAAAAATACTAATGCTTATATCAGCTATCCTGATTATGGGAATTGCTTCATATTTTTATTTACAAGTTGAACTTGGCGCTGGTCCAAGAGATGGATTAATGGAAGGTCTTGTAATAAAACTAAATAAACCAGTTTGGATTATAAGAGGATCTATAGAAATTACTGTTTTGATAATAGGATTCTTTTTGGGCGGGCCAGTTGGGATTGGAACTTTTCTGTTGGCAGTAACAATTGGACCTTCAGTCCAATTTGCATTTAAGATAGGAAAATACGATCCTAAAAAAGCTCAACATATGAGTTTTATAAACTTATATAGAGGCATTAAGGGTATAAAGGATATAGAAAAATCATAATTGATAAAGTAGTATTAAGGAAAATGCTATTGTATAGTCAGGTCATTGTAAACGGGAACCAGAAAAATAATTTATATTTTATATGTTATAATTTATTAAAGTGCCGTATTATTCAATAAAGTGAATTTACGGTATTATTTAATTTATGATAATTTAGAGTATAATTTTATACAGTAAATACTAATTAGAGATACTAATATAAATTTGTAACTAGAAAATAAAATACATTTTGGGGAGAATAAGATGGATAATAATTTAGAACGATTAACTAATATAATTAATGGAATAGAAGATGTAAATAAAGAGGTTTTAATAGGAGCGGATAAAAGAATGACTTCTCTAGCTAAACCATTAAAAAGCTTGGGAAAATTAGAAGAAATAGCAATAAAACTTTCTGGAATTACAGGAAAGATAAAAAATAATATAAATAAAAAGATGATAATAATAATGTGCTCAGATAATGGTGTTGTGGAAGAGGGGGTTTCATCTGCGCCTCAATCTGTAACATTAGCTCAAACAATAAATTTTACTAAAGGTCTAACAGGTGTTGCAGTTCTCGCAAAAGCAAATAATGCAGAGCTTATGGTGGTTGATGTAGGAATTAACTGTGATTTCAATCATCCAGATGTAATTAATAAAAAGATAAGAAAATCTACTTATAATATAGCAAAAGGACCTGCTATGAGCCATAAAGAAGCTATAAAAGCACTATTAATTGGAATCGAATGTGTTAGAGATGCAAAAAAATCAGGGTATGAAATTCTTGGAGTTGGAGAAATGGGAATAGGAAATACTTCAACAAGTAGTGCAGTACTAGCAACACTTACAAGAATTAAAGTAGAGGATGTTGTGGGAAGAGGAGGCGGAATCACGGATGAATCCTTTGAAAAGAAAAAAAGAGTTGTTAAAAGAGCAATAGAAATAAATAATCCAATTAAAGATGATCCTATTGACGTAGTTTCTAAAGTAGGTGGATTTGATATAGCAGCTATGGCAGGAGTGTTTTTAGGGGCTGCATATTATAAAATTCCAGTTGTTATAGATGGATTTATATCTGTAGTTGCAGCACTTGTGGCTTTTAGATTAAATACTAAAACTAGAGACTATATGTTTACTTCACATGATTCAAAAGAATTAGGATTTAAAGTTGCAATGAAAGAACTTAATTTAAGTCCACTATTAGATTTAGACATGGGTCTTGGGGAAGGTAGCGGATGTCCATTAACTTTTTCAATAGTGAATTCAGCATGTGCAGTAATGAATAATATGGCAACTTTTGAGGAAGCAGAAATAAATGATAGTTACTTAGATGAGATTAGGCACATGAAAGAAAATAACAATTCATAAGGAAAATCAGGGGATGAAGAGTAATTTAGATTTTTTGCACTCCTTTTTTCAAGTTTTTGTGCAGATTAATTTATAAAAGACACAGAGGAGTTATGATATGAATATGAGAAAAAGAAAAAAGAGTTTTAGAAAAGTTATTATGAGTATTATAACTTTATTATTTGTTTTGTTTATTGGATTAGTAATTTATATAGGCTATACTTCAAAATACAAGAATATTAATCTAGAAAAGCTAGATGTAAAACTGTATATACAAGCAGCAGATAATGCTAGTATCGGAAAATTTCAAGTGAATTGGAAGTATATAGCGGCTATTGATGGAGTTATATATAAAAATGATTTTTCTAAAGTTACTGATGAAAATATAAATGAATTAGCTAATATGTTTTTGGAAAAAAATAGTACAAGTATTAAGGTTAAAACTAATGATTATAAGCTTGTAGATTTAGACGTGGTGCTAGATAAATTATCTCTTGATAAAAGCCAAAAAGAAAAAGTGAATGATTACATAGAAGATCTAAAATATATAGGATCTAAAAAAAATAATTTGAAGGATGCGTCAAAACAACAATTTATTCAAGGGATATATACTGAAGCTGCTGAAATATATGGTAAATATGGTGTTTTACCTTCAGTGAGTATTGCCCAAGCAATATTAGAAAGTGGATGGGGCAAATCAGAGTTAAGCACACAAGCAAATAATTTATTTGGAATAAAAGCAGATGTTAGCTGGAAAGGTAAAAAAATCAAAATGAATACCTCAGAATATTATAATAAAAAAATTGCAGATAATTTTCGGGTATATAATAGTAATGAAGAATCAATAAAGGATTATGGAGAATTTCTTAATAATAATAAAAGATATAAACAAAGTGGAATTTTTGAATCGACACAGTATTTAGAGCAAGCTAAGGCAATGGAGAAATCAGGGTATAGTACTGTAGAAAATGATAAAGGAGAAGAAATTTATTCAAAGCTATTAATTGATATTATTCAAGAACAAAATCTTCAGCTTCTAGATTATGAGTGTGAGATGAATTTATTTAAGAGTAATGAACAATATTGCAATTAACGAGAACATAAAGTTTTATAATCAATTAAATATTACTTTTGATTTAAAGGGCATGTTTGGGAAATATGAGAAAATATATTGATTATATGTTTTTTTTATTCTATAATGAATTTATATAATACTAATCTACTCAACATTATATTTTATAATAACGAAATTATTAATTTGAAACATATAAAAAGTAGAAGTAGTATTAAAAGTATAGAGAGGAAGGGATAAACTATGAAAAAAGATATTTTTAGTATTAAAACAATTGTTGCGATTGGTATAGGATCAGCTGTGTTTATGATTCTAGGACGTTTTGCATCAATTCCAACAGGTATTCCTAATACTGAAATCCAAACAGCATATGCTTTTTTAGCATTAATGGCAGTAATTTATGGACCAATTGCAGGAGTATGCATAGGATTTATTGGACATACTTTAAAGGATTTAACATCGTATGGTTCACCATGGTTCAGTTGGATAATTGCTTCAGCGATAGTTGGATTGATAATTGGACTTGCTTGGAAGAAGTTTGATGTAAATGAAGGCGGATTTGGAAAAAAGAAAATAATTGGATTTAATATATGTCAAGTAATTGCTAATGTAATTGCATGGTTTGTGGTTGCTCCAAGCTTAGATATAGTAATCTATGCAGAACCTGCAAACAAAGTTTATTTACAAGGAGCTATAGCTGGAATTAGTAATATTATTACAGTTGGAGTTCTTGGAACAATTTTATTAGTATTATATTCTAAGACTATAGTAAAACAAGGAAGCTTAGATAAAGAATAATTTTAAAATTATTAGTAAAAATAAAATGGAGAATGTAAACTAAAAAGTTCATTCTCTATTTTTTATTATATTTAAGAAAAGAGAAGATTTAAATGAAGAAACCTGTGATAGAATTTGTTGAATTTAATTTTAAGTATAGGGCTCAAGCAAAGCCCACATTAAAAAATATAAACCTAACAATATATGAAGGAGAAAAAATACTTATAGTTGGGCCATCAGGTTCAGGGAAAAGTACTATTTCTAATTGTATAAATGGCCTTGTACCTTTTAAATATAAGGGGGAGATAAGTGGAAGTTTAAAAATTAATGGTAAAGAGACTAAGAATCTTAGCATAGTTGATTTATCTAATATGGTAGGGACTGTACTTCAGGATCCTGATAGTCAATTTATTGGGCTTACAGTCGGAGAAGATATAGCTTTTAAATTAGAAAATGATTGCATAGAACAAGAGGGTATGAAGGAAATTGTTAAAAAAGTGGCTGAAGTTGTTGACATAGAAAGTAAACTTGATTCATCGCCACATAGACTTTCAGGAGGACAAAAACAAAGGGTATCTCTTGCAGGAGTAATGGTTGGAGATGCTAACATATTATTATTTGATGAACCCTTAGCAAATTTGGACCCAGCTACTGGTAAAAAAGCAATAGAGCTTATTGATAAAATAAATAGGACTACGAATAAAACGATAGTAATTATAGAACATCGTCTAGAAGATGTTCTTCATTGTAATATAGATAGAATTGTAGTAATTGATAATGGAATCATTATAGTAGATGCTAACCCAAATGAAGTATTATCTTCGAATATATTAAGTGATATTGGAATAAGAGAACCATTGTATATAACAGCATTAAAATATGCAGGATGTAAAATAGAATCTCAGTTAAGACCAGAGAATATTGACTTGATAAATATAAATGAGTGTAAATATAAGATCCATGAATGGTTCAAAAGTACAAATCAAGAGAAAATTGAACCGAAAGAAGAGACTATACTGGAACTTGAAAATATAAAATTTAAATATAATAATAAAAAAGATACTTTAAATGATGTATCTTTTAAAGTACATAAAGGTGAAATAATAAGTATAGTTGGAAGAAATGGTGCTGGAAAATCAACTATATCCAAGCTGATATGTGGATTTTATAAACCGTATAGTGGGAAGATATTATTTAAAGGAAGAAATATAGCTAAAGATAGCATAAAAGAACGTGCAGAAAAAATAGGAATAGTCATGCAAAATCCAAATCAAATGATATCTAAAACCATGATTTTTGATGAAGTAGCATTAGGACTTAAGGTTAGAGGACTGCCTGAAGATGAAATTAGAGAAAAAGTTCTTGAAACTCTAAAGATATGTGGATTATATGAATTTCGTAATTGGCCAATTTCTGCTTTGAGTTTTGGACAAAAGAAAAGGGTAACAATAGCATCCATATTAGTTCTCAATCCAGAAATTATTATATTAGATGAGCCTACAGCAGGACAAGATTTTAAACATTATACTGAAATTATGGAATTTCTATGTAAATTAAATAAAAAGGATATAACAATAATTATGATTACTCATGATATGCATTTAATGCTTGAGTATACAAACAGATCAATTGTATTTTCAGAGGGTAAAAAGCTTATGGATGATAGTGCAGCTAATATTCTTACTGATGATAAAATAATAGAATTAGCAAATCTTAAACAAACGTCTTTATATCAATTAGCTATAAGAGCAGAATTAGATAATCCGAGAGAATTTGTAAAAAGATTTATTGATTGTGATAGGAGTATTAGAAAATATGAATGAAGTAATGCTTGAATATTTAGAAATAGATTCACCTATTCATAAACTTACAGGAGCAACCAAGCTTATATGTCTAATATTATGGTCATTAACGTCTATGTTAACTTATAATACTTTTGTTTTTGGATTTATGGTTATATTTAGTATAATTATATTAAAAATATCTAAAGTTAAGTTTAAACAAATATCTTTTGTACTGTATTTCATATTAGTATTTTTACTTATTAATAACATAGCAATCTTTATATTTTCTCCATACCAAGGTGTTGAGATATATAAAACAAAAACGGATTTGTTTCATATATTAGGTCCATATACACTAACGGCTCAAGAAGTTTTCTACCAGTTTAATATCACATTAAAGTATTTTTCTGTAATACCTATAGCGCTATTATTTATGGTTGCAACAAATCCGAGTGAATTTGCAGCATCACTAAATAAAATTGGAGTAAACTATAAAATAGCGTATTCAGTAGCTATAGCATTACGATATATACCAGATGTGCAGCAAGAATACATAGATATATCATTTGCTCAGCAAGCTAGAGGAATAGATATGTCAAAAAAAGCAAATTTATCAGCTCGTATTAAAAATTCAAGCTCAATACTTATGCCACTTATATTTTCGAGTTTAGAGAGAATAGAAAATATAAGCTGCGCCATGGAACTTAGAGCTTTTGGTAATAAAAAAAAGCGAACATGGTATAGTGCAAGAAATTTTAAAAAAGGAGATTACATAGCAATATCAATTTTAGTAGTTTTATTTATTATTTCTGTTGTAATTACATTTAAAAATGGGAGTAGATTTTATAATCCATTTATAGGAAAATAAATTATAAATTTTCAGTATATTTAATTGTATATAAGTATGGTCATTTAACCTAACATAATTTATATGATATAATTATGTTAGAATATATTAAATTAATTGATACAATTATCATAAAGCGTTAATAAATAACGTTGGAATTACATACAATTTAATACGTTAAGAAATTAAAATGTGCGTTAGTATATTATGCACTAGAAAGTTAAGAAAGGAATGTTTTTATGGAAATGGGATTAATTCATATTTATTGTGGAGACGGAAAAGGTAAGACTACAGCTGCTATGGGACTTGGAATGAGGGCTGTAGGTAGAGATAAAAAAGTTTTATTAACTCAGTTTTTAAAAGATAATGAGACTGGTGAATTGAATTCTATTGAAAAGCTTGGAACAAACTTTGAACTTTTTAAAGGAATTCCAGTAACGAAGTTTTTTAAATTCATGAGTCCTGAAGAACAAATGGTAACGAGAAAAGAATGTGGAGAGAGATTTAGAGAAGTTACTAAAAAAGCTATAGATGAGAATGTTGATTTACTTATATTAGATGAGATAATAGCTTCAACTAATTTGGAGTTGGTTGCATTAGAGGAAGTTATAGAATTTCTTAAAAATAAACCTGAAGGACTCGAGGTTGTATTAACTGGAAGAAATCCAGATAAAGAACTAATTGAACTTGCAGATTATGTTTCTGAAATCAAAGCGGTAAAACATCCATATGAAAAAGGAATAAATTCAAGGATAGGTATAGAAAAATAAGGGGTATAACATGAATTATTTGATAATTGGAGGTTCTAAAAGTGGTAAATCCGGAGTTGGTGAGAAAATAGCACTTTCTTTAAAAAGAGATAAAGTTATATATATTGCTACTATGAAGGCTTATGATAAAGAAGATGAAGAGAGAATAAAAAAACACATAGAAAATAGAGAAGGATTAGAATTTATAACATTAGAGTGGCAAAGAAATATGCATGAAATAGTTAATGATATTAAATCAAGTGATACAGTGTTATTAGATAGTATCACATCACTTTTGACTAATGAAATGTTTATAGAAAATGATATTATAAAAAGTCCTTCAGTAATTATATTAAATGGACTAAAACAAATTATTAATAAAGTGGAAAACACTATACTTATATCTGATTATATATTTAACGATGCTATAGAGTATGATGAAATAACTAAAAATTTCAGAAGAGAATTAGCTATTATAAATAAAGAATTAGTGAAATATTGCGAAAAAGTCGTAGAATGTAGTTTTGGTAATATTAAGTATTTTAAGTCTTAGGAAAGGAATTTTATTTTCATGAAAAAACTATACAAAGGATTTATAATGGCACTAAGTATGTTTACCGTGCTTCCGACGCCGTATATTGAATGGGATGATGATGGCGTTAAAAATATGATGAAATTTTATCCGATTATTGGACTTATAATTGGAGGAATATGGAGCATAATATATTATATAACTAATATTATAAATGTTTCGATTATTTTAAGAAGTATAATAATTATGATAGTGCCATTTATGATAACTGGAATGATACATTTAGATGGTTTTATGGATGTTTGTGATGCAATTCTCTCAAGAAGAGATAAAGAAGAAAAGCTTAGAATATTAAAAGATTCCACAACAGGAGCATTTGCAGTAATAGCATTAGTGATTTTATTTTTTTTACAGTTTGGAGGAATATATTCACTTTTAGAGAATGGTATCTCGTATTACATATTTATATTAATCCCTATAATAAGTCGAAGTGCTGTGGCATATTTCCTTTTAAGCAGAGCAACAATAAAAGAAAGTACGCTAGGAACATATTTTAAAAAGGGAACAAATATTAAAGATAAAATTATTATGGTAATTTCATTAATAATAATGTTCATAGTTTGCTTTGTTTTGCTACGCTTTTATGGACTATTATTAGTTTTAATGATGATACTTGGGATTTTATTTGCAGTAGAAAAGTGTAAAAAAGAATTTGGAGGAATATCAGGAGATGTAGCTGGATTTGCTTTAGTTATAGGTGAAGTAATTGGTATATTAACTTTAAGTGTAATTTTATAATTTTGAGGTGAAAATTAATGATTTTAGTTTTTGGTGGAGCTTATAATGGAAAATTAGAATTTGTAAAGCAAAAATATAAATTGCATAATGCAGATATATTTTTTTGCCAAGATGAGTTTTTGAATTTTGATAAGAAGGCTATAACAGGATTGCATATTTTTGTAAAAAAGTGTATTTTAAAAGGAGCAGATCCATTAGAAATTTTGAGAAATAATATGGGATTGCTAAAGGATAAGATAGTTATTTGTGATGAAATAAATTCAGGAATTGTTCCTATGGAAAAATTAGATAGATTTTGGAGAGAAGAAACAGGGCATGCATTACAATTACTAACAAAAAATTCTTCTGCTGTATATAGGATATTCTTTGGACTTGAGGAAGAACTTAAACTTAGAGAAATCTAAAATATAGGATAGAATCAAGGATGGAATTAAGAATTTGGAAAAAATCCGAATGTTTACATTAGGATAAAGCACATGACATAAGATAAATTATCATACTTACTCGTTAATTTTTTAATGAGCCTAAACAAAAGCAGCCGATAGTAAGGCTGCTTTTGTAGAAATATAATCTAAAAAACATAAAGAGAGGTGAGCAAATTTTAGTATTAGCGTTATATAATAATTCTATTGCTAATTATAAAGTATGAATGAAATTAAGTTGTATCTAATAAGACATGGAAAAACATATTGTAATGAAAAACAATTATATTGTGGGAAAAGTGATATTGGGTTAAGTGAAAATGGAATCAAAGAACTGAAAGAAAGTACAAAAAAATATATATATCCAAAATGTGATTTTTATTTCACAAGTGGGGCAAAAAGGGCTAACCAAACATTAGAAATTCTTTGTCCAAAAAATAAATATAATATTTTGACAAACTTTTTTGAATATGATTTTGGAGATTTTGAATTAAAGTCACATGAAGATTTAAAGCTATTAAAAGAGTATGTAGGTTGGATGGATGATAAAGAAGGAAATATAAAGTGTCCAAATGGAGAAAGTAGATCAGAATTTAGAAAAAGACTTAAAGAAGGTTTCACAGAACTTATAGAATATTTTATGAAAGAAAATATAAAAACAGCTATTGGAGTAACTCATGGTGGAACTATAGGCATGATATTAGAAATGCTGTATGATGATAAAAAGAAATTTTATGAGTGGCAACCTAAAAATGCTGAAGGGTATGAATTAAGCATAACCATAAAAGAAAATAAAGAATTTATAATAGACAAAGTAGTTAAAGATGGAGCACTATATGATTGAGTTAACAATAGGATTCATTTTAGATATAATAATTGGAGATCCGAATAACCCACTTCATCCAGTGAGAGGAATTGGATATATAGCAAAGAAATTTGAAATAATATTTAGAAGAATTTTAAAAAATCATTTTAAATTTGCAGGACTTGTAGTTTGGGCTTTTACAGTTATAATAACATTTATAGCTACTTTTGAATTGGTTAATATATCAAAGAAAATAAATATTTATTTTGGGGTTACTTTAGAGGGAGTTTTATTATATTTTTGTATATCATCAAAAGGATTGGTAGTTGAGGGATATAAAGTTATTGAATTCTTACTAAAAGATGATATAGATGGTGCAAGAAAGCAACTGTCGTTTATTGTGGGACGTGACACTGCAAACTTGAATAAAGAAGAAATAATTAAAGCAGTTGTTGAAACTATAGCTGAAAATATGGCAGATGGTATTATAGCACCTTTATTTTATGCAGGGATTTTTGGCGCACCATTAGCTTTTGCGTATAAAGCAGTTAATACTTTAGATTCAATGTTTGGATATAAAAATGATAAATATATAGATTTTGGATATTTCCCAGCTAAATTGGATGATATCTTTAATTATATTCCAGCTAGGATAACAGGAGTATTAATAGTAATAAGCGCTAAAATATTAAAATATGACTATAAGGATAGTGTTAAGGTTTATAAAAGAGATAGATATAATCATACGAGCCCAAATAGTGCTCATCCGGAAGCAGCAATAGCTGGAGCATTAGGAGTGCAACTTGGAGGATCGAATTACTACTTTGGAAAGCTAGTAGAAAAGCCTACAATAGGTGATAAGCTTAAGAAAATTGAAATTAAGGATGTTTATAAGACTTCTAAAGTGCTTTATTTATCTTCTTTCATAGGATTTATACTGGCTTTAGCAATAAGAGGCTTTATAGGAATGTTATTTTAATTTTGAATACATCTAAAAGAACAAGTCAATACTAATCGTACGATGGACAAGGAGGATAGGTTATGCCAAGCTTTGGTCATGGAGGAAATGTTAAGGAGATAAGTAGAAAGAATAAACTAGAATATAATAAAATACTTGATTTTTCAGCGAATATAAACCCATTAGGAATGCCAAGCAGTGTAAGACAAGCAATTATAGAAAACTTAGATGAAATTGAGAAATATCCTGATATAACTTATTTTGATCTTAAACGTGCAATAGGAAAATTTGAAAATATAAATAAAGAAAATTTAATATTAGGAAATGGAGCAGCAGAAGTTTTATTTAATGTAGTTAGGGGAATTAATCCAAGTAATACATTAATTTTAGCTCCAACTTTTTCGGAATACGAAGAAGCGACAAAAGCCATAAATGGAAATATAATATATTATAAAGTGAAAGAAGAAGACGATTTTTATATACAAGATAATATTTTAGATTATATAACCAATAAATTAGATTTGATATTTATATGTAATCCCAATAATCCAACTGGAGTCATAACGCCAAAGGAATTACTAGAAAATGTTTTAATTAAGGCAAAAAAAAATAATGTTAAGGTATTAATAGATGAGTCTTTTTTAGATTTTATAGAAGGAAATTCATCAATGATTTCATATATAAACGAATATGAAAATTTAATTATAATAAAATCATTAACTAAATTATTTGCACTTCCAGGTATAAGAATAGGATATGGGATATGTAATAATACAGTACTAAAAGAGAAGATTGAAAAAATATCTCCAGCCTGGAATATAAATATTTTAGCAGAAATAGCTACCAAAACTGCACTTAAGGACAAGGACTATATAAAGGAATCTATACAGTTTATAAAAGACGAAAAAGAATATTTATATAATAGATTAAAGGGAATAAATGGGCTAAAAGTATATGAACCAAGTGTAAATTTTATTTTATTAAAAATTCTTATCAAAATAGATTTAAAAACTGAGCTTTTAAAGAATAATATATTAATTAGAAGCTGCAATAATTATGAAGGATTGGATAATAGTTATTACAGAATTGCGGTAAGAACTCATGAAGAAAATTCTGAATTAATAAAGAATATAATAAATATATTTGAAGTATATAAAAATCAATAGTAATATAAATATATAATTTAATTTTAGAATGTAAAATAATATTAAGTATTCAATAATTGAAAGGGAAAAAATCATGAATAAAAGAACTATGGCTATAACAATATGTCTGGTGATAGGTTTAGGCATAATAGTAGCTTCGACTAAAACTAATGATCAGTGAACAAGTGGTAGATATAGAGTAGCAAAATCTAGTGGAACATGGACAGTAGAATTTGAACTTAAATAAAAATTAAATAAGAGGTAGGATAATATGAATAAAGAAAAAGTTATAGTTTCATTTAGTGGGGGTAAAGATAGTACTTTATCTTTGTATAGGATGATTAAAAATGGTTATAAAGTAATTGGACTATTAGTTACATTTGATAATTTAAATAACTCATGCTTTCATAAAGTACCAAAGGAAATTTTAAAACGAATTTGCAAAGAACTAGAAATTCCACTTATTGAAGTCGATTGTAGTGATGACAAAGTTTATGAAGAAGAATTTGAAAAAGCATTAAGAAATTCAAAAGATAATGGCGCAGAAATTTGTGTATTTGGTGATATAGATATAGAATCTCATAAAAAATGGTGTTTAGATAGATGTGATGTAGCAAATATCAAAGGCGAATTCCCTTTGTGGCAGGAAAATAGAGAAAGATTAACTAATGAATTTATTGATTATGGGTTTAAAGCTGTAATTAAAAAAGTAAATTTAAAGGCACTTGGAGAAGAATTTCTTGGAAAAGAATTAACTAAAGATGTTGTTAATGAAATAAAGAATTTAGGTTGTGATCCAAGTGGAGAAAATGGAGAATACCATACATTAGTGTTTGATGGTCCAATATTTAAGCAAGACGTTAAGTTTAATAAAGATGGTACAGAAATAGATGGAAAATTTGGATATTTAACAATAGAGTAATAAAAATTAAATTGGACAGGGGGAGACAAATGAATAAAAAAAATATAATGTTTTTGGGGACTGCATCTTCTGTTGGAAAAAGTACTTTAGTAACAGCTCTATGCAGATATTTGAAGAATCAGGGGTTAGATGTAGCACCTTTTAAAGCCTTAAATATTTCATTGAATTCTTATGTTACAAGAGATGGATTAGAGATGGGAAGGGCTCAAGTAGTTCAAGCTGAAGCGTGTAAAATAGATCCAGAAGCCATAATGAATCCAATTTTATTAAAACCTAGCGGTGATTATACACAAGTAATAGTAAACGGAAAGGTACATTGTAATATTGAGCCCTATAAATATAAAGAACTTAATAAAGAGCTAAAAATACAAGTGAAGAAGTCTTATGATAAATTAAGCAAACAGCATGAAATCATCGTTCTAGAGGGTTCTGGTAGCTGTGCTGAAATAAATTTAAGAGACAGTGATATTTCTAATATGGCTATGGCTGAAATGGCACATGCACCGGTAATTCTAGTTTCTGATATTGATAGAGGTGGAGTTTTCGCATCTATTGTAGGAACAATTGCATTGCTATCAGAAGAAGAAAGAAATCGGATAAAAGGTGTAATAATAAATAAGTTTAGAGGAAATATAGAATTATTTAAACCTGCCATAAAACAATTGGAAGATATTGTAAATATTCCTGTTCTTGGAGTTATGCCTTATGAAAAATTTGATATTGAAGATGAAGACAGTGTAACTGAAAGGATTAAAAATAAGGAGGAAATAGGAACTTTAGATATAGTTGTTATTAGGCTTTTACATATGTCGAACTTCACTGACTTTAATATTTTAGAAAGAATACAAGGTGTAACAGTTAGGTATGTATCAAAGGCGAATGAATTAAAAACCCCTCATTTAATAATAATCCCAGGGACAAAGAATACAATTGAGGATTTAAGAAATATCAAAGAAAATAAATTATTTGATAATATAAAAGAATTAAAAGAACGTGGAACACCAATATTTGGAATATGCGGTGGATACCAAATGCTTGGAACTTTAGTTCTTGATAGATTAGGGGTAGAAGGAAATATTTCTCAGGAAGAGGGATTTGGTTTTCTAGATATAAAAACAAGATTTAATGAGACAAAAATTACAAAGCAAACTAAAGGTGAAATTCTATGTGATCTTGAACTAATAAAATCTATAGAAGGAACTACAATAAGTGGTTATGAAATTCATAATGGATTAAGTAAAATAGGAAAAAAAGCAATTCCATTTATAAAGGATTCAGAGGGCATTATTGTGGGAGTATGTGATATAGAGAAAATGGTTGCAGGGACTTATCTTCATGGTATATTTGAATCTGAAGATTTTATAAGATTATTTGTAAAATCACTTAAAGAAAACAATAATATAATAATATCAGAAGACGTAATTATAGAAAAAGTAAATGAGTATAAAAATAATGAATATAATAAGTTAGCAAAGTTATTTGAAGAAAATATAAATATTGATAAGTTAAGAGATATAATAAAAATTTAAGTTTAGGAGTGGACTGCATGATAGCAGAAACAGAAGATAGACTATTGAAATATATAGAAGATCGTGCAAGAGTAAATATTAAAGGGAAAAGTTTTTTTAGAATGACAGACGTATTGGAACAAGCATTTTGGCTATCTAAAGAGAGCTCTTATGAGATATTGAAGAATATAATGGCAAGAAAGAATATAGGTAATTCTAAAAATGATGTCATAAATGAGTATCTTGATATGCTGAAAAAAGGATATGGATCAATTCAAGAACAAATTGAATTATTCGGAGGAGATAAACTATCAAGCATAATATATACTTCAGAAAAAAGATTAAAGAAATATGAAGGAAAAACATTTTTTGATATTCTTAGAAATATTTATAAGATCCCAGAGGAGGATATAATGGATATAACGAAAAAATATTTAGAATTTTTGAATTCGCCATCATTTATCTTTAGATTAGAAAAAGAAACTTTTCATAAATTTCTACAATCGAATTTAGATGAATTGGATAAACAGTTTGATAGATTTATTGAATTACAATAGAAATATTTTATATAATTAATTCAAGGCAATAGAGGAGGACTTTTATTATGGTATTGGATAATCAAGAATTATTTAAATACATTGGAAAGCGTGCAAAATATAATGTTAAGGATAAGAAATTTTTCAGAAATACGGATGTATTAAAAGAAGCCTTCCTAGTATCAGAAGACAGAGCATATGAAATATTAAAAGATATAATGTCTAGAAAAAATATTACAAATGCTAAAGAAGCAGTTATAGATGAATATATGAATATGCTAGGTAATGGACAGGCATCGATAAAAGAGCAAATAGAATTATTTGGAGGTCATAAATTACCTACGATAAAGAAAGAAGCAGAACGCAGATTTAGATTTTTTAAAAAGGGGACAATTATAGATATTCTTAAAGAAGTTTATAATGTAGCAGATGAAGATATACCTTATATAATTATAAGATGTATGGAGTCTTTAATATCTGAAGAATTTTCATTTAAGATAAATATAAATACTTTTTATAAATTTCTAGAAGAAAATATAGAAGAATTAGATAAACAGGCAAAAAGGTATGATATTTAGAAAATACTCAATGGGGAAACTGTTTATGTACATTCAAAAAATAACAAGTAAGTATGCTTATATTCAAGTAAAATAAGAGGCATGTATTTTTTCTGGTTGTTTGAGGTTTTAGTAGTGAATTTCTAAAAAGAGAAATTTAATCATTTGTGCATGCTCCAAATTTAATCTTTGGAGCATGCACAAATGGAGCAATGCCTATTGAAGAAATGACTATGACTAAATCCTCTTATGCAACACTTTACAGAAACATGTCTCTTATTTTTAATTATAATGTATATCAATATTATAATTAAAATTTAAAGCTTGGTTATCTATATTTATTGGCTTTTGTATAAATCATATTCAAAATGAGTAATTGATTTATTTTAAAACTCTAATTATTGCTAATACTATAAGTAGTACCCCTGAAAGCCAAGATAATTCAAGATGTAATTTTTGAGCAAATTTTCTTCCTAGAAATACACCGAAGGATACTGAAAGAATTCCTATAATGAAACACAATATTAAAACTTCGGCATAATTAATATTGTATAAGCTAGAACCAACTCCAACTGCTAGACTGTCTAAGGATAATGCTAAAGCTAAATAAAATGATTCTTTAACATTTAAGCATTTAGAGTTATCAAAATCAGCTTTAATTTCATTTGCATAAACTTGCAAAACGAATTGAAAATCAAAAATTTTGAAAGTGAGTGGACTATAGGATTTAGAACATTTCGAAATATATGATTTAAAAATGTATTCAAACAATCGATATATTCCAAGCGTCATTAAAAGGAAAAATCCTAAAATCGCAGGAAGATTGCCAGGAAGAAAATTTTTAAATATAGATCCAATAAATAAAGAGCAAGCAAGAGTAAGAGTACATACTAAATTTATTATTATTGCTGATAGAGGTGGTATACGAATTTTAGAAGTACCATAAGAAATACTTGCAACAAAAGAATCTATACATAAAGAGGACACTAATAATAATGACTCAAGCATAAACATTACCTCATAAGTTCTTAAATATAATTCATAATATGAAAAAAAACTACTATTAGTTACAAATTTAGAGATTTTATAGTAAGCTTATATAGACTTATTAATAATAATTGAAATAAATAAAGAATAGATATAAACTAGAAGAAAGAATAATAAACAATAATAAGGCATGTTAGAAGAAATAACAAGTCAGTATACTTATTTAATATATACTGCAAAGATTATTTATTATCTAATGCAAATACAAATAATATATTCGACTCGTTACTTTATTTAGTATGCCTAGAATATTAATATGAAGAAAAGAGAGGTACGAAAATGGAACTTAAAAAAATTAGATTTGGAATTGTCGGAACAAGTAAAATTACAGAAGAATTTTTAAAAGGTGCTAAAAAGGTAGATTCATTTGTACTTAGTGCTGTATATTCTAGAAAAGAAGAAACTGCGAAAGAATTTGCTTTAAAATATGATGTGAAAAATATTTTTATTGATTTAGATGAGATGGCCAAAAGTGACCTAATAGATGCTGTGTATATTGCATCTCCAAATGCATTTCATTATGAGCAAGCAAAAAGATTTCTATCTAATAAAAAGCATGTGTTTTGTGAGAAGCCAATGGCATCTAATTCTAAAGAGGTTAAGTATATGATAGAATTAGCTAAAATAAATAATGTTCTTTTAATGGAAGGTATAAAAACAACACTTATACCTAATTTTAAGATAATGAAAGATAACCTTCACAAAATAGGGAAGATCAGAAGATATTTTGCAAGCTATTGTCAATATTCTTCAAGATATGATAAATATAAAGAAGGAATCATATTAAATGCCTTCAAAAAGGATTTATCAAATGGAGCTACAATGGATATTGGAATATACTGCATTTATCCTATGGTATGTTTATTTGGTGCACCAAAAGAGATAAAAGTAAATAATTTCATGTTAGAATCAGGAGTTGATGGTCAAGGGTCGGCTCTATTTAAATATGATGATATGGATGGAAGCATCATGTATTCTAAAATAGCTAATTCATATTTACCATCAGAAATTCAAGGAGAAGAAGGAACAATAATAATAGATACTATTCATGATATGAATAAGATAACTATCAATTATAAGAATGGAAATACTGAAATTATTTCAGGGGATGTAATAAAAGAAAGTATGATGTATGAATTAAATGAGTTTATTCAATTAATTAATAACAATACTTTAGAATCAAAAATAAACAGCTATGAAAATTCCTTAAATACAAGTAAAATCATGGAAGAAATTAGAAAGCAAATAGGACTAGTATATCCAGCAGATCTGAAATAAATTTCAGTATAAATAATCAAAATAAAGATTGAATGAAGATATTTAATCACGATATATGGAATAAAATATTATTATAAAATGGAGGAAAATATGTACAAACTAATTGCATTAGATATGGATGGAACACTACTGACAACGGATAAGAAAGTATCTAGAAAGACTGAAGCTGCATTAAAGGCAGCAGAAGCGAAGGGTGTTAAAATAATATTGGCATCAGGAAGACCATTAATTGGATTAAATAAATACCTAAAGGAACTTGATTTATTAAAAGGTGAAGATTATGTGCTTAGCTTTAATGGAGGATTAGTTCAAAACACTAAAACTGAAGAAATTGTATCAAAAATTTCTTTAAAGGGCTCAGATCTAAAAAATATATATAAAATGAGCAAAGAACTTAATATTAATATCCATGCTTTTTCTGCCAAAGAGGGATTAATAACACCTAAAATCAGTAAATACACAAAATATGAAGCAGAAATAAACGAAATTGATATTAATATAAAAGATTTTTGTGAAATTGATGATGATGATGATATCATAAAAGTTATGATGATAGATCCACAAGAAATATTAGGTTTAGCCATAGAAAAAATACCAGATGAGATTTATAGAAAATATAGTGTATTTAAAAGTTCACCATATTTTTTAGAATTTACTCATAAGGATGTAGATAAGGGCTTGGGATTGAAAAAGCTTGGTGAATATCTTGGAATAAAGAGGGAAGAAATAATTGCCTGTGGAGATGCTGGTAATGATTTGTCAATGGTTAAGTACGCAGGTCTTGGAGTTGCGATGGGGAATGCAACTCCAGAAGTTAAAGAAGTTGCAAATTTTATTACCACATCAAATGATGAAGATGGAATAGCAAATGTAATAGAAAAGTTTATTTTAAATTGATTTTATATAGACCATAGGTGATAACGCTACCTATAGATGTAAACTACCTAGATAAATGGCATGCTATATATTTATAATTTGTATTTAGGACAGTGTAGAACTATCGCCATTTAAGGGGGAACATAAGCTATGAGATTAGTCCCAATTGAATATGTAAAGCCTAATACATTGCTTGGAAAATCATTATTTGATATTGATGGTAGGATTTTGCTAAGAGCTGGAGTGGTTTTAAGAGAAAATACAATTGCAAAGATAAAACAGATAAATATTTTATCAATATATATAGTTGATAAATATAGTAATGAAGAGATTGAAGATATTATTAAGCCGGAATTACGACAAAAAGCAATAATAACAATAAAAGAAGCTTTTTCTAATATAGGAAGACTTAATACAAGTGATAAAGGCAGAAATAATGAGGGCGATTATACATGGCAAGAGCAGAGCTATTTCTATAATATAGGTAAAACAGCAGTGGCTTTGATGGAAGATATATTTAATAATAAAGATGTAATGCTTGTACTAATAGATATAAGAAGTATGAATAATCACATCTTTTCTCATTCAGTGAATGTTGCTGTAATAGCTCTTACAATAGGTATTGCGTTTAAGCTGCAAGCGAAGAAACTAGAAGCACTCTGTATAGGCGCTTTAATACATGATATTGGAAAAGCATTACTTCCAAAAGAAATTTTAAATAAACAAGGTGAATTAAATGAAGAAGAAAAGGAGATCGCAAAGCAACATACAAGGCTTGGATATAAATATTTATCAAGTACTTATAATATAAATAGTTTAAGTAAATTAATAGTGCTTCAACATCATGAACGGCCAGATGGAAAAGGATATCCAGATGCATTAAATCTAGATAATATTCTTGATTTAAGCAGTATTGTGAGCATTTCAAATGCCTATGATAATTTATCAACAGATTTGCCAGACAAAAGAGCAATGTTTCCAAGTGATGTTTTAGAATATCTAATGTCAAATGCGGGGATAATGTTTGATTATAATATAGTTAATATTTTTTGTAGAATAGTAATTCCATTTCCAAAAGGAACTATAGTAGAAATTAGTACTGGAGAGACAGCTATAGTTGAAGAAACAAGACCTGGTTTCCCTCTAAGACCAACTGTAAATATAATTGGAAGTCCAAGGATAAGTAGGGTTGGGATAAAAGTCGATTTAATCAAAGAAATTTCTATAGTTATTATTAAAGTAAAATATGAAATGTAATAGTAATATAGATACTATAGTGAAGAGTGAAATTATACGAATATTTATCAAAATTAGATGAATGTCTAGATATATTCCTAAATAAAGTAAATATTAAATATTGCACCAAGTATAAGTACAACCTTATATTTGGTGCAATACTATTTATTTTGGCAGATCATATGCATAATCTCAGTTTTTGTGATTAGTACTTATATTATTCACAAGTATCTATAAATTTAAAAAGAGAAACATCAAATAAACCTTTATCTGTAATTTTCAAATCTGGTATTACCGGTAATGATAAAAATGAAAGTGTCAAAAATGGATTAAAATCAATATTAGGAGCTAGTATCTTAATTGCAGAATGAAGAGTTTCTAAATCATATTTGATCTCAGCATAACTTCTGTTTGTCATGAGACCAGCAATTTCAAGGCTGATATGTGCAAGAATAATCTCATCTCTAACAACTATTATACCACCATGCATTTTTTCTAACTCTTTAGCCGCAAATAACATATCTTTATCATTTGTGCCAGCAAGAATTAGGTTGTGTGAATCATGTGCAATAGTGGTTCCAATTGCACCTTCTCTAAGCCCGAGGCCTTTTAATATTCCAAGACCTATATTTCCAGAAGCTCTATGTCTTTCGATAACAGAAATTTTTATCAAATCATCTTTTGGTGAAAAATCAAAAAATTCATAATTACTATTTTTTATTGAATCAACATCAGAGAAATTAAGCTTTAAATGAATACTTTCCAACTTATTTGGAATTATTTGAATTATATTTAATTGTTTGAATTTCTTATCTGAAATATTAATCTTGAAACTATCTTCATTTAATATTGGAAGATGTATAGAATTATCACATATATGTCCTATTTGTGATTCTCGTATTAAATTATCATTAGAATCAATAATATTACCATCTATTACTACAGGTTTCCCTTCTTTATAAACACTAAGTATTTTAAATGATTCTAAATTATCCAATAAAATAAAGTCAGCAATATATCCAGGAGCAATTGCACCCTTGTTATTTAAATTGTAAAGAGTAGAGGGGTTAATAGTTGCCATTTGAATAGCTGTTTCAGGTTTTAAATTATTTTCTATAGCATAAACTATTGAACCATTAATTGAACCATCGTTTGCAATATCATCTATATGTTTATCATCTGTACAAAAACAGAATCTATTACTATTACTTTCATTAACGGCTGGTAGTAATTCTTTTAAATTTTTGGCAACACTACCTTCCCTAATTAAAATGTACATACCACGTCTGATTTTTTCAAGAGCTTCCTTAGAATTATTGCATTCGTGATCAGTCAAAATATTAGCGCTCCTATACGTATTTGTCATCATAGGTGTAAAACCAGCACCATGCCCATCAATAACTTTATTATTAAGCATAGCATCATAAATTTTATCAATCATATTGTTTTCACAATTTGATACTGCGGGATAATTCATAACTTCGGCTAATCCTAGAACTTTATCATTTTTATAAAAATCTTTTAAATTTTTAGCAAGTAAAGTTGCACCAGAACTTTCGAAGCTAGTGCCTGGAACACAAGATGGTAGCATGAAGTATATATCAAAGGGAATTTCTTTCGAGGCATCGAGCATGAAATTTATACCCTCAGTGCCCATTACATTTGATATTTCATGAGGGTCTGCAATGACAGAGGTAATCCCATTTAACAGAGCTAATTTATAGTATTCAGAGGGTGTAACTAAACTTGATTCAATGTGGCAATGTGCGTCAATCAGACCAGGACAAATATATTTGTTAGTGCCATCTATAATTTCATCAGCGTCATAATCACCAATTCCTACGATATAGCCATCTTTAATACCAACGCTATCTATAAATCTATCTTTATTAAAAACATCAATTATAGTTATATTTTTAATCACTAAATCACATTTTATACTTTTGCTAGAAGCTTTAATATGATTTATTAATATTTGTTTATCCAAAATAAGAGCCTCCCTTTGTAAAGTTTAAATAAAATAGAGGATAAACAATTATATTAATTTTTAATCTTCTATTTCATTTTTCAGTTTTATTAAGCAAATTCTATGCATGTAGGTGTTGGAATATTCTCTGATTTCATAAATGCTAGCGCTCCAGTTGTTTGATTGATTGAAAATACGGATATAGTATCAGAATTTTCATTGGCACAAAGTAAGAAATTACCTGTTGGATCTAACTGGAAATCTCTAGGTGAACTTCCGTTGCAAGAAAAAGTATTCATATACTCTAATCTTCCATTATTTTGGTTTATAAGAAATAGACTTAATGAATTATTGATTCTGTCTGACGTATATAAAAATTTATTATTCTTATGTATGCGTATAGCAGTACCAGATTTTTCACCTTTATGGTTCTTAGGTAAGCTGCTTAAAATTTGAATGTTCTTAAAAGAAATTTCTATCTTTGAGTTATATTTAAATACAAAAATCTCAGAAGTCAATTCACTTAACACATAGTAATAAAAGGGATTCGCCTTTGAATAGGTTATATGTCTTGGGCCTGTTCCAACAGGAAATGAATAGCTAAGATCATCTCTTTGTACAATTTTATTATTCTCTAATGTAGAAATTATCATTTTATCGATACCTAAATCAATTGATAAAATATATTTTTCATCACCCGTAAAAATTGAACAATGAATATGAGGTTTTTCTTGCCTTGAAATATTTATACTTTTGCCACTATGACTGCCAATCATAGGAGGCTCTAATATTAATCCATCTAAGGTATTATAAACAATCATTTTATTTTCATGGTAGTTTGATGAAATCAATATTTGTTTTTCACTACTTATACTTACATGGCAAGGTGGTTTTTTTTCTGAAAGGTTACAATTTATTAAACACAAGTCATCTTTTTCTTGCCAATATTTAAATGATGATACTCCGGAATTTTCACTAATTTTACAAGTCGAATAAATAATATTTCTTTCTCTATCAATAGACAAATATGTTGGATTTTCTATTTTATAAGCTAAATTGCTTGTTTCAATATTACCAGAAAGTGTGTCAAAGTTAAATCTATAAATGCCTTTGCTTTTATTTTTAGTATAAGTTCCTATAAATCCAATTATAATATTTTGTTTTAATATCATTACGTGGTCCCCCTTTTTCATTCATATTAAAAAAAATAACATCAGTATTCTAGTCTATTTTGAACATTACTGTATAATCAAGGTGATCTCAAAAAGTACATGTTATATCTTCAAATTATTATTTCTTTTCATATGTCTTAGTTATATACTTATAAGTATATCATAAAATATGTTTGGGAAATATGCATATAATTGCCACGAGAAACACAAACTTAAATAATTATAGTATAAGAATATGATTATTTACATAGTCAATATTAGAAGATTATATGTTCATAAATAGTAAATAGAGTATTATTCTATTTCCGATATTGATAAGGCATAAAATTTTGATATAATAGCTATAAGGAATACTCAAAAAAATAACATGACACTGAAGAGATATTTAATAAAGAGGGGAGAATTTAATAATGCCAATAAAAATTCCTATAGAATTACCTGCATTTCAGGTATTATCTAATGAAAATATATTTATAATGAATAATGAGAGGGCTAATACTCAAGATATAAGACCACTAAAGATAATAATTCTTAACTTAATGCCTAAAAAGGTAGTAACAGAAAATCAGTTGCTTAGATATCTATCTAATACACCATTACAAGTTGAGATAACACTACTTCAAACTAAAAGCTATGTTTCTCATAATACACCACCAGAACATCTGAATAAATTTTATAGTTACTTTAATGAAATAAAACATGGAAAATTTGATGGATTGATAATAACTGGAGCTCCAGTTGAACAGATGGATTTCGAACAGGTTACATATTGGAAAGAGCTTACTGAAATAATGGAGTGGAGTAAAACCAATGTATTTTCTACACTTAACATTTGTTGGGCAGCGCAAGCAAGTTTATATTATCACTATAATATACCTAAATATGATTTAAAAGAAAAGATGTTCGGAATATTTTCGCATTGGGTAAATGATGAGAAAGCAGATCTTACAAGAGGATTAGATGATGTGTTTTATGCTCCTCACTCTAGACATACTGAAGTTAAACGAGAAGATATAGAAAAAGTTTCAGAACTTGAAATTTTATCTGAATCTGAAGAAGCTGGTATATTTATTGTAGCAACAAAGAATAGAAGGAATGTATTTATAACAGGTCATATGGAATATGATAGAAACACATTAAAAGATGAATATATAAGAGATCAAAAAAAGGGAGATAAAATAGAAATCCCTAAAAACTATTTAAAAAATGATGATATAAATCAAACACCTCAATACACATGGAGAGGTCCTGCAAATATAGTTTTTGGCAATTGGCTAAATTATTGTGTATATCAAAATACACCTTATGATCTCAATAATCTTTAAAAGAATATTAAATAGCTAAAGATTCAATTATACAAGGAAGGAAAATACCAAGATAGATTACTAAATAAATAGTAATAGTAAATAAGTTAAAGTATATATTTTAAATATAATATAATTAAGCAAATTTGCATAAGAAGTATAAAGGGGACACCAATTGTAAACTTCTTATGCTTTGTTTTATGTCTAAAGCTAGACATTCCGAGTAGCATGCCAATAGCTCCACCAAAAACAGAAATTAATATAAGGGTCTTTTCTGGTATTCGCCATTCTCTATGAATAGCTCTTTGCTTATCTATGAGCATAATAAAGAAACCAAGTAAATTAATGATTAATAAATAACTTAGAATAATTTTAAGCATAATTTTCACTCCAATATACAAATTTATTATCATCATAGCACAATTTATATTGGAGTACAAAATTAATAAAAGTTTAATGAGCAATATAGTTATGTATATTCAAAAAATAACAAGTATAATTCTAGCCTATTTTGTATTATATGAATTTAATCAGCCTCCAAGAGTCACATCTTGTTCATTGTACCAAGATAGTGCATTATAAAAATCTATTTCTTTAAAATCTGGCCAATAATTATCCAAAATATAAAAATCTGAATAAACTGATTGAACTGGTAATAAACCACTTAAACGTCTTCGACCACCCCATCTTATTATGAGATCTATTCTCGAAATATCTTTTGAATGTAAATATGGCTGAATGTGTTTTTTTGAATTATCACTACTCTTCAATAAGTTTAAATCCCATTCCCAACCATAATTAATTAAAAAATTTGCTTTAATTCCACCTGTGCCAAATTTTTGTCTTGTGGTAAATGCTAATAATTCTTTAGGAAAAGAAATAGATTCAGTATTTCCTAAGACTAAGATTTCACAATTCTCTTTTGTTAAAAGCATAACTGAATCAATACAAGCCTTTGTAAATGCTATTTTTTGATCGGCAGGACGTTTGGTATTATCTATTGTGAAGCCGTAAAAAGTTATTTCTTCAACATTTTCTTTTTCACATAGTTTGAACATTTCAAGCCCTGGATTTATTCCATAGTCATATCCTTTATCTTTACTCAATTCATTAGATAAAGCCCAACGTCTATTGCCATCAGGAATAACACCAATATGTTTTGGTATTCGCATAATTATATTCCACCTCTTAAATTAATATCACTATTAATAGTATAACCAAATAATCTTAAAAAATACAGTAAGTACACTGAATTGTAATTTTTTGAATATGTGATATGAAATAAAATTTTTGAGGAGGAGCTTTAAATTCAATATAAATTAAGTCTGATTTATATTTTTATAAATATAAATTGTAAAAAAAGAACCTAAGTATTGAGATAGGGGATCTCATACTTAGGCCAGCCATTTTTTATAAAATGACTATTATTAATAGGGGTAAATAATAATTAACTACTTTATGATATTATTATAATCCTGTAATGTGTCAAGATTATGTCAAAAAATAAAAATATAAAATTTTATAAAAGTATGCAATATAGTACTTTTTTGTCTTTATACAAATTAAATTATTAGATTTACTTGTAAAGAATAAATACTATCTGATAGACTAGAAAATAAGTACAAAAGTGTGTGAGGTGAAAATCGTGATAAGTTTAATAGGCATTAGAAAAAATACTCCTCTAGAAATTAGAGAAAAATTTATAATAAAACCTAAAAAGCAGAAAGAATGTATTGAAGAATTACTTAAAGAAATGAAGGAAGTAGTTATTCTATCTACTTGCAATAGAACAGAAATTTATTTTAATGCTTCTTTTAATGGAGAAGAATTATTAAAAAAGATTTTTAATATATTTAGTTGGAATTATGAATATAGACAATATATGTTTATAACTACTGGCCAAGATGTTTATAGGCATCTATTTGAAGTTTGTTGTGGATTTCATTCGAAAATATTGGGAGAAGATCAAATTTTAGGGCAGGTTAAAAATGCTTATGAAGAAGCATTAGATGTAAAAGCAGTTTCTTTAGAATTACATAGATTATTTCAAGAAGCCATAACGTGTGGGAAAAGATTTAGAAAGGAATCTAAGTTGTTTGAAATTCCAGTCTCATCAGCGTCAATAGTAGTGAATGAAGCAGTTAATCATGGATGTACTAGATTTATGATTTTTGGATATGGTGAAGTTGGACAGATTACGATGAAATATTTGCTTTCTCATGGTGCTGAACTTGTTTATTTAGTGGTTAGAAATAATAAAATCAAAGATGAAATATATGATGGAAGAGTTAAGGTAATTACATTTGAAGAAAAGAATAAATATATCGATGAAGTTCAATGTCTTATAGGTTGTACGTCAGCGCCACATGCAGTGGTTAAAAAATCAGATATTAATGAACATGGAAATAGGCTTATAATATATGATTTATCTGTTCCAAGAGATGTGGAAAAAGAAGTTGCACTATTAAACAGAACAGAAGTCTATAATATTGATACTATAAGTTCTATAAATGATAATAATAAAAAATTACGTAAAGAAAAGATGGAAGAAAATAAATTCATTATGTGCAAGTATTTGAAAGAATATGAAGAGTGGCTTAGACTCAGAAGTATTGTGCCTACAATCGAGAATTTAAAACATTTAGGTGATGAAATCTGTGGAAAGAGAATTCAAACTTTTTCACATAAAAGTGATAGTGAGAAAGATATATCTTTAGCTAACAAATTAATTAAAAGTACATCAGATTTTTATATAAATAGAGCTATTGAAGTTATTAAGCAAGAAACTTTAAGGGGATGTGGTGAAGAGTGTATGACAATAATAGAAAAGATATTTGCGATGAAGTGATTGATTATTCTTATATATCATTAATATCCAGTAAACTTAGAGTTGGAATAATTGGAGCAGGTAAAGCTGGCACAATAAAAGCTAAGCATTTTGTAAATAATAAATGTTATGTTGAAGTATTAGCAGATACGTTTAATACGGAAATAATTGAACTTTTAAAAGATTCAAGAGAGAGACTTAAGCTTATAAATGAAGAATTTAGCTATGAATTTTTAAAAGATAAACATATCATAATCATTGCATTAGATGATAAAAAACTAAAAGATGAAATAAAAAAGTATTGTGATGAAAATTATAAAATATATATAGATTCATCTAATTTTACAGAGGGAATTGGAGTAGTACCAATTCAAAAAAGCACAAAAAATGTAACTTTTGCATTAAATACAAAGGTTGGAAATCCCAAGGGAGCAATTTTAGTTGCCAGTAAAGTGAAAAATCTTTTAGAAGAATATGATGACTTCATTGGATTCATAGGAAAAATAAGAAATAAGGCAAAAGAGCTTCCAAAATATAAGAAAGAAATACTTGAATTTATTGGAAACGAAGACTTTAAGAATTCGTTTGATAAAGGAGAAGCTGAAAGCATTTTGAAATCGAATTTTCAAGAAGAAATTATAGATTATTTGCTTGAATTTTAAATATAATCTTAAGTCATATGGAGGGAATATTAATAAATGAATAAGTTAGTCATAGCAACAAGGAAAAGTAAATTAGCCCAAATACAAGCAGAAACAATAATAAAGAGCTTGAAAAATGAATTTAATATAGATAGTGAGAAATTACTTATAGTTACAGAAGGAGATAGAAAATTAGATGTATCTCTAGCTAAAATTGGAGGGAAAGGGCTATTTGTTAAAGATATAGAACTTGCGCTTTTAGATAAAAGAGCAGAATGTGCAGTTCATAGCATGAAAGATGTCCCATATGAATTAAATGATGAATTTGAGATTGTCGCTATAACTGAGAGAGAGGATATAAGAGACGTTCTTATATCAAAAGATAATATATCATTTAAAGAGCTTAAAAAAGGCGCTATAATAGGAACAAGCAGCATAAGGCGTGCATGTGAGCTTAAACTACTTAGAGATGATTTAGAAATAGTCTCAATTAGAGGGAATGTTCAAACTAGATTGGAAAAAATGAAAGCTAATAATTTGGATGGTATAATATTAGCAGCGGCCGGATTAAAAAGGTTAAATGAAGAGGATTTAATAACTGAATACTTTGATCCAAAAGAATTTTTGCCAGCAGTTGCTCAAGGAGCACTTGGTATTGAGTGTTTAAAAAGCAGTTATGCTAAAAAATATTTTAAAAAATTAGAAAATGTAACTGCAAAATTAACTGTAGAAGCTGAAAGAAGCTTTATGAGAAGGTTAAATGGTGACTGCCATAGTCTTATTGGAGCGTATTCAGAAATTCGAGGAACTGATTTATACATGATTGGAATATATGATACGGGTGGAAGAATAGTTAAAAAAGATATTTTAGGTAGCAAAGATGATCATATTGAACTTGGAAGAAGATTAGCACAAAAAATACTGGATATATAAATACAAAATTATTTAAATAGGAGAATATAAAATATGAGTAAAGTATATATAATAGGAACAGGTCCTGGGGATGAAGAATTATTAACGTTAAAAGCTGTTAGAGTTTTAAAAGAATGTACTGCAGTCTTATATGATAGATTAGTTTCAAATAATGTACTAAATTATTTGAATGAAAATTGCGAAATTTATTATTGTGGAAAAGAGCCCGGAGCACATTCTAAAACTCAAGAAGAAATTAATGAACTTTTAATCTATCTTGCAAAAAAAGGTCATATAGTTGGAAGAATTAAAGGTGGAGACCCTTATGTATTTGGAAGAGGTGGGGAAGAAGTTATTGCTTTAGCTGATGAAAAGATAGCTTTTGAAGTAATTCCTGGAGTAACATCGCCTATTGCAGTTTTAAATTATGCGGGAATTCCAATAACTCATAGAGGTATAGCTCAAAGTTTTCATGTTATAACAGGAAAATCTGCACAAGATTTGAAGGTGAATTTTAAAGCTTTAGCACTAGAAGAAGGAACCTTGGTTTTTATGATGGGCTTAAGTAATTTAGATAATATAGTTAATGAACTTGTAACTAATGGAAAAGATTTATGTACACCCTGTGGAGTTGTAATGAGAGGGACCTCAGCTAAACAAAAAAAAGTTATAGGAACTTTAGATAATATTTCACAAAAAGTAAAGGATGCAAACTTACAATCACCATGTATAATTGTTGTTGGAGAAGTTGTAAACCTAAATGAAAGCTTAAATTGGTATGAAAATAAACCTTTGTTTGGGAAAAATATATGTATCACAAGATCTAAAAAACAATCTGAGCATTTAAAAAATAAATTAGTTGAATTAGGTGCAGAGGTTACAAGCTTTAATTCCATAGAAATAAAAAATAGTGCAAATAATCTAGATAACTATATAAGTAAATTATCAGAGTATAATCATATTGTTTTTACTTCAGTGAATAGTGTAGAAATATTTTTTGATTATCTAATTAAAAAAGATTATGATATAAGAGGGATTAAAGCGAAAATTTCTGCTATAGGGCATGCGACAGAGAAAGCTTTAAATAAAAGAGGAATTATCTGTTTTACAAAAGCTAAAGAATTTATTGGAGAAGGACTAGTCACCATATTGAAGCCACACTTAAAAGAATATGAGAAATTACTGTTACCATGTTCATGTAAGAGTCGAGAATATATATATGATGAGCTTACCAAAACTGGTGTAGAGGTAGATAAGGTACATATATATGATACAGTTTGTGGTGATATAAAAAATAAAAGATCTTTTGATGAAGTTGATATAGTATTTTTTACAAGTCCATCGACAGTTAAAAACATGGTCGAAATGTTGGGTGTAGAACAAATTAAGAAGAAAAAGGTTATAGCAATAGGACCAAAGACAAATGAGACGTTAGAAGAATTGGGTATAAAAACAAGTGTGTGCGTAGAACATTCAGAAGAAGGATTCTTAAAAGAAATAGAGAGTCTATCACAAAAGTAATTAAGATGAACTGAATATAATTTATATAAGTAGATTTTCGAAAGAATTAATATCATTAATATAAGAATTATTGATGATTAAAATAGTGGAGGTATATTATTATGATTAAAAGAGGTAGAAGACTTAGGGCGAATCCAGCCATTCGTGATATGGTTAGAGAAACAACTTTAAACACAAAAGATTTTATTTATCCTATTTTTGTTGTTGAAGGAGAAAATATAAAAAATGAAATTTCTTCGTTATCGGGAGTTTTTCATTTTTCTATTGATAGATTACATGAGGTGATTAAAGAAGTTCAAGAGGCACATATTGCAGGAGTGCTTCTTTTTGGGATACCAGAGCATAAAGATGAGTGTGGATCAGAGGCGTATAATGATAATGGAATTGTTCAACAAGCTATAAAAGAAATAAAAAAAATCGATAAAGATTTACTTGTTGTAACAGATGTTTGTATGTGTGAATATACTTCACATGGGCATTGTGGAATAATCCATGAATCTGATGTAGATAATGATGAAACACTTGAATACTTATGTAAGATTTCTGTATCGCATGCAAAGGCTGGTGCAGATATAATAGCACCTTCAGATATGATGGATGGAAGAATTTCTTATATAAGAAAAGCACTAGACACGAGCAATTTTAAAAATATTAGTATAATGAGTTATTCTGCAAAATATTGTTCGGCATTTTATGGCCCATTTAGAGAAGCAGCAAATTCTGCACCTCAATTTGGAGACAGAAAAACTTATCAAATGGACCCAGCAAATAGAATGGAAGCACTTCGCGAAACAGAAAAGGATATAGAAGAAGGCGCAGATATTATTATGGTAAAACCGGCCCTTTCTTACTTAGATATAATTAGAGATTGCAAAGAAAACTTTAATATGCCACTTGCAGCTTATAATGTAAGTGGAGAATATGCTATGGTAAAAGCTGCAGGAAAACTAGGATTAATAGATGAAGAACGAGTAATGATGGAAACTTTAACGTCTATTAAAAGAGCAGGTGCAGATATTATTATTACATATCATGCATTAGAGGCAGCAAAAGTTTTAAGAAAATAGATACAATAAAATATTAGTTTAAGGTACATTTAAAGATAAATTTGAAGATAAAAAAATGCCTAGAATAATTGGTATAATTGTTCTAGGCATTTTATGTAGATTATTATTCATAAGTTAAAAATAGATATTCGAAGTTATTCAAGATGAGGTGAGATTATAGATTTAAAAGAGATTACATTTTTTTCAAGCATATATTCAAAATAATAAAAAGAATGTAACTTTTAGTATTTTTTCATTAAATTTCATCGAGAAAGCTTTTAGATAGATCAAAAATTGGATATAATTAATGAAAAAGACATTAATTATATCCAAAATGGATGAAGGTGAGGCGAATATTTCTTGGAACAAATTATTAGAGATAAAAAAGAACTTATGGTATTTTTCACCCAAAGAGGATTTATAGTAGACTATGAAGAAGCTATTAAAAAAACCTTATCAGAGGAAAATCAAAAAACTCAAGCAAGCTGGCATACACGCTTTTTAGAGAATCGATATAAGGCACTATGGGATTTTGGATTTATTCAAAAAGGCGAGTGGATGTCGAGTACCCTAAGTTTTCTATATTTCTTATCTAATAAATTCATATTGAAAATTTCAAGACAATCAGATATTGAATTTACTAGAGAAGAGGCGGATTTAACTTTATCAGACGATGAATATGAAGATATTAAGAAAATAGTTCCTTTTGCAATAGGTACAGAATTCATAGATGATGAATGGGTTTCTTTTATATGGGAAAAAATCACTGAGGTATATAAAAAAGAAATAGCTAGTTATAAAGGAACTGTTGAAGCTTTTTTAATGGAACGAAATACTAATATTAATGTTGTTGGAAGAGTATTTTTTCATTTAGTTGAGAATAAGGAAGAAGAGTATCCCTTTGCATTTTTAGCTACATATTCAACAGAAGATAAAAAAATAAATAAGGATCAAAAGTCTAGTGTACATAAAGCAAAACATATGCCACTCAAAAATGCTCTTCTTGAATATAAAAATAATGAAGAAAAACTTCTTCAATTAATGTCAACAATCAGTAAAGCTGCTGATAGAAGTGATTTTATATCAGAACTCATGGGAAATGGAGAATTATTTTCACCATTAAAACTTACGAAAGAAGAAGCATTTATCATTTTAAAAGAAATATATATTTACGAAGAAGCGGGAATTATGTGCAGAATTCCAAATTGGTGGAGAAAAAAGAGCAATTCTTTAAAGCTTTCAGTAACTATCGGTAATAAAGAAGTATCAAAAATTGGATTGGATCAATTATTGTCTTTTGAGCCAGAACTATTTTTAGGAGATGAAAAAATTACTCGGGCAGAATTAAAAAAACTTCTTCAAGAATCAGAAGGATTAGCTTTTATTAAAGGAAAATGGGTTGAAATTGATAAGGAAAAACTCCAAAAAGTTTTGGATGCATATCAAAAAGCTGAAAATTTATCTAAAGAAGATGGATTAACTATGGCAGATGCTATGCGTATGGAACTAAATGCAGGAGAAAAACTTGGCATTGATGATCAAATAGTAGAACTGCAAGTATCAAATGGAACTTGGCTAAAAGATATGAGAGATAAGATGTGTAATCCAGAGATAATAAAAGAAAGTGAACCTAAGGGGAGCTTTAATGCAATATTAAGACCTTATCAACAAACTGGTTTCGCATGGCTTTCTTATATGCAAGAACTTGGATTTGGGGCTTGTCTTGCAGATGATATGGGACTTGGTAAAACTGTTCAAATTATTGCATTTCTTGAGAATATCAGAGTGGGAAAAGGCGGAAAGGCGCTGCTTATAATTCCAGCTTCGTTAATAGGAAACTGGCAGAAAGAAATAGAAAAATTTGCTCCTGAAATGACAGTAGGTGTACTTCATGGAAAAGAATCAAATATTGAGTTAGATGAAAAAAAATCTCCATTTTTATATATTACTACATACGGTATGGCGGTGCGTTTAGAAAAATTAAGAGAAATTAATTGGGATGTGTTAATACTTGATGAAGCACAAGCAATTAAAAATCCTGGAACAAAACAGACTAAAACAATCAAGAAAATTAATGCAAAAACAAGAATAGCTATGACAGGTACACCGATTGAAAATAAACTTTCTGATTTATGGTCATTATTTGATTTCTTAGATGCAGGATTGCTTGGAAATGCTAAGGAATTTACAGATTTTACAAAAAAAATAGCAGAAAATAATAGTGATTATACGAAGCTTAGAAATATTGTAAGTCCATTTATACTTAGAAGATTAAAGACAGATAAAAATGTTATAACAGATCTTCCAGATAAAGTCGAAAAGAAAGAATATGCGTCTTTAAGCAAGAAACAAGTTGTATTATATAATAAGCTAGTAAAAGAAATTCAGATTAAGTTACAAGAGGCAGATGGAATTGAAAGAAAAGGTCTTGTGCTTGCAAGTATAATTAAATTTAAGCAGATATGTAATCATCCAGATCAATATCTTGGACTCGGAGAGTACAAGAGTGAGCATAGCGGAAAGTTTGAACAACTTAAAAATATATGTGAAAATATATATGAAAAGAGAGAAAGAGTACTAGTATTTACTCAATTTAAGGAAATGACGGGAGCTATATCAGATTTACTAGAAAAAATATTTAACAGAAAAGGATTAATTCTACATGGAGGCACACCAATTAAAAAGAGAGGTGAGATGGTGGATTATTTTAATGGAGAAGAATATGTTCCATATATGGTACTTTCACTAAAAGCTGGTGGTGTGGGACTTAATCTTACAGCAGCTAACCATGTTATCCATTTTGATAGATGGTGGAATCCAGCTGTTGAAAATCAAGCTACAGATAGAGCTTTCCGTATAGGACAAACTAAAAATGTAATGGTGCATAAGTTTGTTACAGAAGGAACAATTGAGGAGAAAATAGATTTAATGATAGAAGAAAAACAAAAGCTCGCGGGCGATATAATAGCATCATCAGGAGAAAAATGGATTACAGAACTTGATAATAATAAGCTTATGGAATTATTTAAGTTAGGTGGTGAAAAATAAATGCGAGATTATGGATTTCCAGAATATATTCCAGTTGCTAAGAAAAAGGAAAATGCTCAAAAAAGTCTTGAAAAGCTTAGAAAGAAAAATCCTAATATTTCTCCAGTTATTATAGACAGGAAATTAATTTCGGAAAAGTGGTGGGGAAAAGCTTGGAATAAGAATTTAGAAAGCTATGCTGACTTAAGAAATCGAATTGGTAGAGGGCGAAGTTATGTAAGACATGGCGCTGTACTAGATTTACAGATTAAAAAAGGAAAGATTGAAGCACTAGTTCAAGGAAGTAGTTCTAGACCATATAGTATTGTAATACAAATTGATAAATTAGATAATAAAATATGGGAGAGTGTACTAGAAATTTGCAATCATAGAATAGATACAATGGAGACATTAATTTCAGGGGAATTTCCAAAGGAATTTGATGAATTATTTAAGGCATCAAAAAATGGATTATTTCCATGTCCAAAAGAAATACATTTCAATTGTAGCTGTCCTGATTCTGCAACTGTTTGTAAACATGTTGCAGCAGTATTGTATGGAGTAGGTGCAAGATTAGATAAGGATCCAATTCTTTTCTTTAAGCTTCGAGATATTGATTTTGAAGAATTGCTTAAAAAATCAATGGAAAGTAAAATGCAAAGTATGCTTAAAAATGCAGATAAGAAAAGCACACGAGTTATTGATGATGATGAAGCATTTGATTTGTTTGGACTTGATTAGAATATAATTATCTATGATATAATTAATAATAAATTGTAAAAAAGATTTACGCGTAAGAATATATATCCTTAAGTATAAAAGAACTTAAAAATATAAATTCTTAAACATCTAATAATTTATTGATATTACGCATGCTGAGGAGGAATTGTAATGAAAAACTTTGAGATATTTAAAGAATCTGAAAAATATATGCCTGGTGGAGTTAATAGCCCAGTTAGAGCTTTTAGAGGGGTTAAGTTAAATCCACTTGTTATAAAATCAGGAAAAGGTGTAATAATTGAAGATGAAGATGATAATGAATATATTGATTTTGTACTAGCTTGGGGACCATTAATACTTGGACATTGTGATGATGATGTTGTAAAAGCTATACAAGAAACAAGTTCAAGAGCAATATCATTTGGAGCACCAACAAAATTAGAATTAGATTTAGCTAAGTTTATGTGCACTAATTTAGATAATATTGAAATGATAAGAATGGTAAATTCCGGAACAGAAGCTACTATGAGTGCAGTAAAGCTTGCAAGGGGATACACAAATAGGAGCAAGATTGTTAAATTCGCTGGATGTTATCATGGACACTTCGATGGATTTTTAATAGAAGCAGGTTCTGGAGTCATGACAGAAGGAATTCCAGGATCACTTGGAGTTCCAAAGGAAAGTATAGAAAATACTTTAATAGGTATATATAATGATAAAGATCAAATTAAAGAGCTTTTTGAGAAATATGGAAATGAAATTGCTGGAGTTATCATTGAGCCTATAGCAGGAAATATGGGTGTAATAAAAGCAGAAGATGATTTCATGGAAACTTTAAGAGAACTTTGTGATAAATATAATTCGTTGCTGATATTTGATGAAGTTATGAATGGTTTTAGAGTAGCATTCAAAGGTGCGCAATCCCTATTTAATGTTAAACCAGATTTAGTTACCTATGCTAAAATTATGGGAGGTGGACTTCCATGCGGAGCATATGGCGGAAGAAAAGAAATAATGGAGAAATTATCACCACTCGGTGGAGTTTATCAAGCAGGAACCATGTCAGGTAATCCGATAGTAATGGCTGCCGGACTTGCAACGTTAAATAAACTCAAAGATAATTTAGATGTTTATAATCATATTGAAAAGATAGGAACTAAACTTCAAAACGGAATCTTAAATATATCAGAAAAATATAACCTTCCAGTAATAATGAATAGAGTTGGGGGAATGATGACAATATTTTTTACTGATTTAAAAGAAGTTAGAACTTATGATGATGTTAAAAAATGCAATGTTGATAGATTTAATAAATATTTTGAGCATATGATAAAGAGTGGGATAAATATAGCACCATCACAGTTTGAAGCAATATTTTTAAGTGTAAAACATGAAGAAAGTCATATCAATAGCTTTTTAAAAGCTTTTGAAGAATTTGCAACTTGTGAAAATTTATTGAGTTTATCTTAATGAATGCATAACAATTAAGATAATAATTAAAACTATAAAAGGAATGACTTAAATATGAATAAAATTAATTATCAAAAGGAATTGGATTCTTTAATAGAGAATTTGGTTAAAGAAAAAAAAGTACCGACATTACTATTGCATAGTTGTTGTGCACCATGTAGTAGTTATGTGTTAGAATATTTATCACAATATTTTGAAATAAGTGTTTTCTTTTATAATCCGAATATATATCCTATGGAAGAATATTCAAGAAGAGTAGAGGAACAAAAAAAACTTATTCTGGATCTTAAAGTTAATTATGAAATAAGATTTATTGAAGGCAAATATGATACAGAAAATTTTTATAGTATAGCAAAAACTTTAGAAGAAGAAAAAGAAGGTGGAATAAGGTGCATAAGGTGCTATGAATTAAGACTTAAAGAAGCTGCCATTATGGCTAAAAAAGAAAACTACGATTATTTCACAACTACCTTATCTATAAGTCCTCACAAAAATGCACAAAAACTAAATGAAATTGGTGGAAAATTAGAACAACAATATAATGTGAAATATTTATATTCAGATTTTAAAAAGAAAGAAGGATATAAACGTTCTATAGAACTTTCAAATGAGTATAATTTGTATAGACAAGATTATTGTGGATGTATATTTTCTAAGAATGAAAGAATAAATTCAATATGATAAAATATTTATAACAAATAAATTTTTATTATTATATAATAGCAAAAAGGAGAGGATTAATTATGTCTGATAAAATTATAGATTTTAATGAATTAAGAAATAAAGCAAAGGATAAAGATATAGATAAGTTTGAAGATTATATATATTCTATGTATTATAAACTTGCTGAAGGAAAAATGGATATGGCAGACTTCTCTAAAAATATAATGTCTTATATGGAAGAAAACAACATATCACAAGATAAATTACTAAATATACAGAAAAAATTCTTAGAAAGATATGGAATTGATCCATCTATAATGGGAGAACAATTTAAAATTCCAGGATTCAATATGAATGATTCAACATTAAATTATGAATCAATAAAAAAAACAATGAGTTTTCAAGAAAAATATAAAAATCGAATATCTATTAAAACAATGTCTGAATATTTTATAAAAAATGAAAAGAATAATCTTAAAGTACTACTAGAAAGTGAAAATGTAATATTAATAAGTGAAAAAAATATAGATTTAAATGATAATGAGCTAAATGAATTTTTATGCTCATATAAAAAAGTAATCCAAGATAGGAAAATACAAATAGTATTATGTGAAAATATAAAAGGGTATGAATATTAATATAAACAATTTCATATTAGGTACGTGAAAGAAAATAACAAGTCAAAGATGCAATGTATATTTTGAGTCAGATAAAGATGAATATTTCCATAATAGCGCGCTATTTAGGGAATATATGGACATAGTCTGAAACTAAATAGACTGCATACTAACTTGTTATTTTTTTATGTGCCTTATAAGGGAGAATTAAATATTACAAACTTTAATAATCCTTCAGATATAGAAATAATATCATCATTTGAAATGTCGGATAAGTCATGAGCTGTGCTATTTAAACTGATTAATTTAGCTTTAGCATTTACTTCAACACATTTATTGTAAAGCTTCTGAGAGCTTTCATAGGGAACCGTAGAATCTAAATTGCTATGAATTATTAAAGTATTTGGAATTTTAGAATTAACATAACTTATTGGATTATATTTTTCAAGTATATCTTCTTTATTTGTAATTGATGAAAAAATCTTTGATAAGTCATAATTTAGACCTCTAGTATTTAAAAGCTTTAAATCAGTAGGACCTGCAAAATCGATTAAATATTTCACTTTTGATGAATATTTACTTAATTCAGTATCATCAATGAATTGGTCTTCATTGCTATAGCTTGCCATAAGTGAAAGGTGAGCACCTGATGAAATACCAATAACGCCTATCTCATTTGTATCAAGGTTATAAGAAGATTTATTTTTATATATCCATCTAATAGTATCTTTAATATCTGAAATTTGTTTGTTAAAATTTTCTTCATTTTTCATAAGTTCATAGGAAGTGCTTATAATTGTGTAGCCTTGTTCTCTAAATGTATCAAGTATTGGACTTAAAGAATTAGGAATGTTTTTATCACCATAAGCAAAGCTACCACCATGAACATATAATAGTACTGGTGAAGATTTGTAAACTTGTCGTATTGGACCATAAATATCTAATGCTAGAGAAACACCATTAGTATCTTTATAAATAACATCACTATAATTCATCGAATTTGAGGATGTCTGAATATCAAATTCTTCTGGTGTCCATACATGATTTTTTAAAGAGATATACTTGTCTGCAATTCCATAGCACAAGACTATTCTTTTGTGAAATACTATAATTATAGTAATAATAGCAATAAGTAAAATCAAAAAAAATATCTTAAGAAATTTCTTCATTTATAAAACACATGCCTAATCATAAATCAGAGAGAATTAGGCTTATCTCCTTTCGTGTGAAATTATAGAATATAAAATAATTAATTTAAAAGTAGTTATTATATATATATATGCGCTAATAAGGATTATTATTAAAATTTACATATTCAATGTGATCAAATATTCAAGTAGTTAGGCATATGGTTATAAGTATGTACATCAGTAAATTATATCATAAGAGATCAGAAAAATTCGTAAATTAAGAATTTCGTAATCTTATAGAAAATAATCATATATTTTATTTGGAAATTTATGATGTTTAAATTTTGTATGTAAAAATCAATAATCTCAAAAATTATTGATTAAAACTTTAAATATCGAATACTTCTGTAAATTTTGTTCTATAAAATACAAATGAATATATAAATTTATACTTATATAATAATAATATGAATATGAATAATATATAGACATAAATTTATAGTTTTATTAATGCTTTTGAAAGGAGTCTTCATGAATAATCCTTTTGATTTACTTGTTTATTTAGATGAAAATCTAGTTACGAATCTATCTTCATTGGTATTAAGTGGATTTATAGAAACAACAACCAAAACTCAATCTTTTGATAGAACATTATCAGCAGGATTTCACGAAGGCAACAGGAGTGAGAATTCTAATCAAGGAAGCATTACGAGAATTGAGAGAGAAGGTTTTAAAGATAAAAATAGATTAGAAGCTAATAATAATTTTGAGAACTATCATACCGACAAGGATATAGATTCAAAACAATGTATACGAGAAGAAAAACAAGTTAAAACTACTTATACCACTTTTGTGTTAAATGGAAATTTAATTAATCATCTTAATGAAAATAATCAATTACAACATAAAAATGAAAATGATATAGAAGATAACAATATATATCCAGGTGATCTAGTTGAAATTGAAGGAACAGTCACGAATAAGTGCCTTATATCATATATTGATACATTGATAAATCTAATAACTATATTCGAAGTTGATTATTTAGATACCTTAGCTAAAAAATGTACTGAAAAAATCAATTTTTCTATATTTTTGAAAATGTTAATATATATAAAAAGTATTTTAACTTGTAATAATACACAAGATTTAATAATGCAAAGTGGAAATGGAATAGTAATTTTAACTGTAAATAAAGATAATTTCATGAATGGCAGATGTGGAATATTTGATAAAATAAATTGTCATTGTAAGGTTGTAGGTAAGGTGATAAAAACCTGTAGCGAGGAATGTGATTCAATAAGCTTACTTAGAAAAACGGGTCAAGAGCAATTCTTTGAAAATTTTTTTGAAAAAGTTAAACCTCTGTTAGAGTGTTTAAAAGAAAATGATATTATAGTACCAGAATGCCCAAATTTAAGAATAAATGAATGTGCAATACAAATAATGCCATTAAATATTTATATGTAAATGCAATAAATTAAGTTCAAAATTTTATTTATTCATCTGTACAATATTGATTGGGATTAAGAATTTTCTTGGATAAGTAAAGTCAACAATACTTAATATATCATAGATAAAAAAAAGAAAAACTGTACTGACGTATATAAGATTAAAAGGATATATATATAGATAAAATAATTATAATGTATTGTATAGAAAAACACTTGTATATCTGTAAGATACATGGTAATATATATTTTATAAGTGAAATATGCTTATATATATTAAATTGGTTAATAAAAGATGATATATATGTATATTTAATACAATTTCGAGGTGAGATTAAAATGAAGTTTAGAAGTACTAGGGGATTAGAAAAAAATATGATGTCTACTAGGGCAGTAATTAATGGAATTTCAAAAGATGGTGGTTTATACGTACCTGAAGAATTTCCTAAGGTATATGATGAATTAAAAAAAGATACAAAAATTAAATATGAGGATTTAGCATTTAAAGTTATCAATGAATATTTTACAGATATTGATGATGTAGAATTAATGGGAGCAATTAATGAGGCATATAATGATAGATTTAGTGTAGAGGTAAAAAATAACTTTTTAGAATTATATCATGGACCAACGTGTGCATTTAAAGATGCAGCATTATTATTTTTACCACAAGTTATGAAAATAGCTAAGAAAATTTGTAATGTTAAAGAAGATATAACAATTCTTACTGCAACATCAGGGGATACTGGAAAAGCCGCACTTGAAGGATTTAAAAATATCGAAGGTTTTAAAGTTGTGGTCTATTATCCTAAAAATGGAGTTAGTCCAATTCAAGAAAGACAAATGTCAAGCCAAGAAGGAAATAATGTCAAAATAATTGGAATAAATGGAAATTTTGATGATGCTCAAAATGGAGTAAAAGAAATATTTGCAGATGATGATTTCAGAGCAAAATTAGTTGATAAAGGATTTGTTTTATCATCTGCAAACTCAATTAACATTGGAAGACTCGTACCTCAAATAGTATATTATTTTTATGGATATTTTAATTTAGTAAATCAAGGAGTAATAAATAAAGATGATCTCATAAATGTAGTAGTACCAACAGGTAATTTTGGAAATATCTTAGCAGGTTATTATGCTAAACAAATGGGACTTCCAATAGATAAATTTATTTGTGCATCAAATGAAAATAAGGTTTTAACAGATTTTTTCGAAACTGGGGTATACGATAAAAAGAGAGAACTTGTTTTAACAGAATCACCATCAATGGATATACTTGTTTCATCGAATCTTGAAAGGTTATTATTTGAAGCAAGTGGAAGAGATTCTGAAGTTGTTAGTCAATTAATGAAGGAATTAAATACTAAAGGGGTCTATGAAGTAAATGAAAAGATTAAAAAATTCATAAAAGAATTCTATGGCAATTTTGCAAATACTACAGAAGTATATGATGCAATAAAAGAAGTTTATGAAAAAGATAACTATTTAATGGACACTCATACAGCTGTAGCATATGTAGTCAAAAAGAAATATGTACAAGAAACTAAAGATGATAAACCAGCTTTAATACTTTCAACAGCAAGTCCATTCAAGTTTCCAAGGAGTATTTGCAATGCACTCCATATTGATGTAAAAAGGATAAATGATTTTAAAGTACTAGAAAAGTTAGCAACTCAAACAAATAATGAGATTCCAGATAGCTTGAAGACTTTAGAAAACGCTAAGGTATTATATGATGAAGTTTGGGATAAGTCAGAGATGAGAGATGCTCTACTTTCTTACTTGAAGTCATAGGTAATTAATATGATTAGAGTTAGAGTGCCAGCTACATCAGCAAATATGGGTCCAGGATTTGATAGTTTGGGAATAGCATTAAAGTTATATAATGATTTTGAATTCAGAGAATTGGAATATGGTTTGAAATTTAATGGAATGCCAAAAGAATTTTGTAATGAAGAAAATATAATTTATTTGGCAATGAAATATTGTTTCGACAAAGCGGGCTATAAAATAAAAGGATTAGAAATAAGTGAAATCAGACAAGACGTACCAGTATCAAGAGGTCTTGGAAGTAGCTCTACATGTATAGTTGGGGGACTAGTAGGTGCTAATGAAATTTTAGGCAAGAAGTTTTCAGAAAATGAATTATTAGAAATGGCTGTAGAAATTGAAGGACATCCAGATAATGTTGCACCAGCACTGCTTGGGGGTATGGTTGTTGCAATAGTTGATGAAAACAAGACTTTTTATGATAGGATAGATGTAAAAAAAGGAATTAAGTTCATTTCGATAATCCCTAATTTTAGATTATCTACAGAAAAGGCAAGACGTGTACTTCCAAAAGAGATAAGCTTAAAAGACGGGGTTTATAACGTATCAAGAGCAGCTCTTATGGTAGCTTGTTTTTCAAGTGGTAGATATGAACTAATAAAACATGCATGCAAAGATGCCTTTCATCAAAATTACAGAAAAGAGTTAATTCCTGGTTTTGAAGAGGTATATAATAAGAGCTATGAACTTGGAGCATTAGGGTGCTACTTAAGTGGAGCAGGTCCAACGATAATGGCAATTATAAACGAAAAGGATGAGCGCTTTAGCAATGAGCTTAAAAAATTTTTACTAATAAAAGGATTGGAATGGGATATATTAGAGTTATCTATAGATGATGCGGGGGCAACCATTATAGAAGGTGAAGACTAATGAGTGGAGATTACTTAGTTATAGATAAAAGGGTTTTACCTGATGTTTATGAAAAAGTTCTTGATGCAAAGAAACTATTGAAAGATGGTAAAGTAAAAGAAATAACAGAGGCTGTAAAAATAGCAGGAATAAGCAGAAGTGTATATTACAAATATAAAGACTTTGTATTTGATTTTTCAGAAACATCAGAAGGCAGAAAAGTCACTTATAACATAATACTGAAAAATGAAAAAGGAGTCTTATCGAATATTAGTAATTATATAGCTGGACAAGGAGGCGATATCTTGACAATAAATCAAGGTATACCTCTAAATGGATATGCTAATTTAAGTATAACAATAGATCTGTCTACTGTGGATGGAGACATAAAAACACTAACTCATGGCTTGCTTAACATTAAAAATGTAGATAAAGTCGAGTTTATAGGAATGGAATAGCGAGGGAAACCTCGCTATTTTTGTTATACCGAAATTACTTAATTCCTCTTATTACATCCATAGATGGACTACCACCTTCAAACACATTTTTTACTCTCAATGCTATAAGTGGATTTAACTCTGATTGTGTAAGTATATAAAATTTTTCTTCCTCAATTGCATTGAATATAGTTGATCCTATTGTATCAATTGACATACCACTTTTAATAACCTTATGTTTCTGTTGCTCTTCCTTTTTATATAAGTCACTTTGATAATAAGGCTGGCTCATGTCATTTTTATAAATTTCTGGTCTGTGTCTCTCACAATTATCAAGATCTGTTTGAATAAAACCTGGACAGAATACTGACATTTTTATTTTGTCGGTTTCGCACTGGAGATCTAAGTAAGTAGATTCAGAAAGACTAACTGATGCAAATTTTGAAGTATGGTAAGCTGACATTCCATTCAAATTCAAGAGCCCAGCGACAGAAGAAGTATTAACAATATGGCACTCTGTATCCTGCTTTAACATTATTGGAATGAAAGCTTTTTGGCCATGGATTATACCCCATACATTAGATTTCATAATCCATTCCCAGTCATTTAGAGATATTAACCAAGCTGGTCCTGCAACTACAACGCCTGCATTATTAAACAATAAATCTATATGGTGAAATTCTTCAAGGGCTTTCTTAGCAAGCATCTCCATGTCTTCATATTTCATTACATCCATCTCAACAGCTAGGACCTCAGCTCCATCTGCCTTAAGTTGTTCTTCTGCTTTCTTTAAGTCAGTTCCATCGATATCTGCTATAACTATCTTAATAGATTTTCTTGCACATTCCTTTGCTACTGCAAAGCCTATTCCGTTTGCGCCACCTGTAATAACTGCTACCTTGTCCTTAAAATCCTTCATAATATAAAGCCTCCTTCTTTTATAGAGTATCTTCCCACCAATCCCATTTTGAATTTGAATAAGGTATAAATGTCGTTGGATCTACTTCAGCCAAAACTTTACCCCTTAAAAGCACTGAAGTTCCTACGGTATAAGTACAACCTAACATCTTTACAACTTCTAATTCTGCCCATGGATCATGTGGAGAGTCCTGCATATTAATCTCAAAGACCCCGGTTTTAAGCACTTTATTATCCATAGTTGCACCCTGCTTTATAAGTCGTGGTTTTAAGTCGAATCCACTACCATCCGGAGATTTAGAATATTTGAAATTAAATATAGGTAATCCAGTTCCATAATTATCAGCAATTATTTTCTGACCATTTTCAGCATTAAATTTTTCATCAAGTTTAGCCTTTATATTAAAGAAATCTATTCCATTTCTAGATACACTTCCTTCAACAATATCTCCATCCGCATTAAGTTCAATTTGTGCCATCTTCTTTGGAAAACCATAGATTTCTCTGCCAAGTCCCATAGCCATCCCATCACTTATAGGCATTGAAAGACAGTATGTCCCAAGTTCTCCATTAAAATCTGCTAGTATAAATAAAGCTGCTTCCTTGTATGCGGGGCAAAAATTTGTTCTAGGATAATTAGCTATAAAAGCATGTACCAAAGGTTTTTTAGCAGGCTTTAGTGGTGGTGGAAGTATACGTTTAATAACCTCAGGTTTTGTTTCCCAATAAACTGTAAAAATTTCAGCATCATAAAAAGTTGTAGGATTACTACTATATTTCTTAATATCACTTGGAGTTTTTATAAAACTATTCATTAATGATACCTCCCTATATTTTTAATTTAAAAATTAAATAAACTGTGGACAAAAGAGATGAAATTCCACCAAAACTAAGTAACCTTATCTTGCTTAAACATTTACATTTTAATCAACCTTTCTATATAATTATATTTTCCTACAAGTATTTTATATTTATAATATAACGCTACTGAGAAAAGTGTTAAACAGTCAACTTTGGTAATCTGTCTAAAAATCATACATTTTAGTCAAAGTGTATAGTTTTAATCTAGCTCTGCGTATATGTAAAAATAGAGTATATGATAAATTAAGATGAAATTCTTAAGTTTAAGAAAGTGATAAAGTTGGTATGAAGTAATGAAATAATATGAATTTCAGTAGTATTTTTATTTAATTATCTGATCCTTAATTTCATTATTTCATACGTAATGGCATAGCAAGAGGAACCTCCCTATTTTAGCTATATTAATACTTAAATTGATAACAAATACGACAAATTGGAATAATATAATATAAGATTAGGTCATTATTAGTAAAAGGGTAAGATAATCATAATTAATACGTCTAACAGTGCAAATATAGTAAAGGGATAGAATAAACTGATAGATAATGAGATTTATGGAAATTAAATGACTTATGGTAGATTATATGAGATACAAAAAGGAGAGAGAGAAATGAGTGGTAAAAATAATCCGAAACAAAGCGGAAGTTATAATGAATATGAAATTGAAGTGAATTGTGTTGCTGATGAATCTAACGACAGTTTCGCAGATTTACTAGAAGAAGTCACTGATATTGATGGAGCGAATGATCGATTTACAGATTCGACAGAAAAAATCGCTGATAAAACTGATGGTGGTTTTAAAAATTTATTAGGAGAAATTTATGATGAAGGATATCAAAAAGGATACAAAGGCGGGTATGAGAAGGCAAAGCAAGAAGTCTTAGAATATAAAAGAAAGAATAAGTGCCAGACTAAATACAATCGGTAATAAAAGAAGAAAAATGCTATTTTTGCTCACAAAAACAATTATCATAGAATATGTTAGAAATATAGGATATACACTAGGTATATTTTATACAAGCCCATTGATCAAACTTATTGTAAATTTATAATAAAGACATTTTGAAGTATTAATATGATTTAGGACAACATATATCAACGTATAAATATTATGTTGAAAATATATTTTAAATGATATATGTATCTATAAGAATTCTGAATGACCAAATCAATATTATTAAATATTGTCTTATTCTGAATTTATATAAAAGGAGTTGTATCAAATGGGGAAAAACAGTAATTGTGTTAAGTGCAATAAAAGTTCATGTGAATTATGTAGCGTTATTAATGCGGATCCAGCAGATATGCAAAAGCATGGTGCCAGATTGTTGACTGTAAGAATAAAAGTAAATAATGTATGTTTAGACAAGAAAGTAGCAGTTGCATGCATTATATACAATCAATGCAATGGAATACTTGCCTTTAGAGGTTTTGTGACAACTGCACGTGTAAACAACGAATGCAGTCAAGACTCATGTGGAACTATTGAACGTAAAATAGTGTTTGTACTTCCAGATGACGATAGATGTGACCCTCTTGAATTAGATGTTCGTACTGTAGCCAACTATATATACCCATGTGAGGCCTAATAAGTAGGTAAATATAAAAGCACCTGTAAAGTAGACAAATGAAAAAACGTCTACCCTGCAGGTACTTTTATTGTATCATAAAAAGGTTTATATAATTCTACATATTCATAGTAAGGCATTTAATTGCAATGCCTGGATCAGTTAATTAATTTTTACTTTATTTTCATTTTTGGATTTTTTCAAAATTATATCTAATTAAAGAAATTTAAGCATCATTTAAGCTAGATATTATTGTTGCTACTTAAATAATAATATTTACTGAAATTTGAATACTTATTCCTGATATGGGAATGATTATAACTATAATCATAATAAGTATTAATATATGGAATTGCATTTTAATATTTAAGTTGTTTTTATTAAGTTTTGGTACTCAAAGTAGAAATTTCAATTGTATTATTAAATATAGAAGGTGAGGAAGAAATGGGAAATATAATTAAGATTAATATGTATGTAGAAATGAAAAGAAAAAAGAATGATAAATTAAAGTTAGAATCTATAGAAAAAATTATCTTAGAATACAAAAATTGGATAAAAAATACTGATAAACAGGATAAAATAGAAAACTATAGGGAATTCTTGCAAGCTAAGTAATCGTTTTTATAGATAGATTTGATTTACTTGTGTGTTATATCTTTTTAAATATATAACATTATTTTGATTACTCTTTATTTGAATAATATAGTATGTGGTTATGGACTAAGATACTTAGTATGATGAGCATTGCTTAAGTATCTTCATATAAATGTAATAAGATAATTTCGTTAATATATAACTTCAAAGTAATTATATTTTCTTAATATATGGGTATAAACTTTTTATTAAAGTACAAACTAAAACAAATCATAATATCTAAATATAAAAAAGGCAGATTAAGATTATAGTGAAGAAAGTTTTGAATATAAAGATAAATGATAAAATTGTTGCATTGCAACATAATAACAATTATAAGATTAATGAGGAGGTTAAAATGAAAAAATTAGTTGAATTATTAATGACTATTATAATTGTAAATCTGATTAGTGCTACATTAGTAGCAAGTAATTCGAAAATGGCAACAACTAATCCAAGTGTTAGTATAAAATATCCTGTTAAAGTAGCAGTAGTAGTGCCAGATCTTGAAGAATTATTTGTATCTGAGATTATTACAAATTTAAAAGATATTCAGAAAGAAAATGAAGGGAAGGTCCAATATACTTTCTTTTCTTCTAATAGAGAGCAAGCGATTGAAAATGAAATTATTAATACAATACTTGAAAATAAAGAGGCTGATATTTTATTAGTAGACTTAGTTGATCAGATAAACTCAGCACAAGAAGTAATTAATAAAATCAAAGAATATAATATTCCTGTAATTATATTTCATAGAGAACCATATGAACAAAAGGATGCTATTAAATCCTATGGAAAGGCTCTATTCATAGGATCTTATTCAGCAGAAGGAGGGGTGCTTCAAGGAGAACTTATTGTAGATCAATGGAATAAAAACAAGCAGATTATAGATAAAAATGGTGATAACATAATGCAATATATTATGTTAAAAGGGAAAAGTACTGATTTAGATGAAATTGAAAGAACAAAAAATTCTATTCCAGTAATTAACAATGCAGGAATAAAGACAGAGGAGCTGGCATCAAGATTTGCTAACTGGGATCTAGCACAAGCAAAAGAAATAACTGAATCATTATTATTAAAATACGGTAACAAAATTGAAGTAATAATTGCAAATAATGATGCTATGGCAATAGGTGCTATTGAAGTATTACAAGCTAATGGATATAACAAAGGCGATAAAGATAAAACAATTACAGTTACTGGAGTTGATGGGATACCAAAGGCTATAGAATTAATTAAAGAAGGCGTTATGGCAGGTACTATTATTCAAGATGCGAAAGGTCAAGCTGAAGCTCTTTACATTGTTGGAATGAACTTAGCTGAACACAAAAATCCAATTGAGGGGACAAAATATAAATTTGATGATACAGGCGTTTCAATTCGTATTCCGTATAAACAGTATACCCCTAGTTAGTTTTATTTGTCGTACTAATTAAATTGACTTGTACAATAGAAAATGTAAGTTTATTCGAAAAAATAACAAGTAAGTATGTTAATATATTTTATATTATCTTATATCTAGCACAACTAACGATAGCACTACTCATAAGGGAAAATATAAATTGCATATTTGACTTGCTATTTTCTTGATATAACTAAATTGTTTTTCTAAAATTGAAAACAGAGATAACTTAAATTCCCTAATTCATAGTGCCTAGTCAAAATTTTGGGATTTAAATATTTACTACTGCCTAGTGCTATAAATAATGGTACAAAATGTTCTGCTGTTTGAACAGCTAAATTAGAATGAGGGGCTAGATCTCTATAATTAAAAAGAGATTTTAAGTCTTTATTTTTTATTTTATCAATTAACCAATCATCAAATTCTTGTGCCCAGAGATCTACAGATGTTTGCTCCCACTTAACTAATCTCAAGTTATGAACGCTATTTCCGCTACCTATTACTAGAATATCCTCTTCTCCAAGATCTTCAAGCGCATGACCAATATTAACTTGATCTTCAATAGGCATATGAGAATTTATAGAAATTTGTATAATAGGTATATTGGCATTAGGATAAAGGTGTTGTAAAAGAGTCCAAGCACCATGATCTAAACCTCTAGTCAAATCTTTTGCTACTTTAATACCTTGATTTTTTAGTTTTTCTTCAATATTCGATGCAATTAGACTACAACCTTTTGCATTATATTTAACTTTATAGAGTTCTTCAGGAAATCCATAAAAATCATACATTGTGTCATATATAGAATCAGAAGATGAAATTGTAAGTATTTCAGTATCCCAATGAGCTGTAAAAATAACGATAGCTTTTGGAGTCATACTCTTTCCAAGTGTACCTAAGAATTTAGTATATTCACTATTTTCAAGCGCCATCATTGGAGATCCGTGTGCTAAAAATAAAGATTGAATCATTTTAAAAGCCTCCTTAAATGTAATATTTATTCTTATTATAATATTTTTAATATAGATATAGTTTAGCACATATCCCTCTAAAATAGTACAAAGCATAAGACACATGATTCCATATTTCGTAGTTCATTTTATAAGCTTAAATTAGATGCGTGTGATTGATTCTTAAGATAATCAGTATTATTTGATAAATTAAGATTGAAGTTAAAAATAGCAGAGCAAACAAAAGAACTGATTTGCACACATTGCTGAATATCCCAAGAATAAGATGCATCACCTTTAACATAGTCATGCAATATATTATCAATTGAAGCGGTTATTGAAGATGTATTATGAAAAGTTAGGTTTATATTATTTGATTTATTATGAATTTGATTTTTTAAGATATTGAAGTTTCTAAATAAATATTTTTGTAATTCGCGTTCATATTTTAAATGATATGAAATATTACCAATTGAGCCAGACATGTGTGAATGACAACAGAAATCGCAAAGATAATGGACAACCAATCCTAATTGCATTGAATAATAGGCGTTAAATTTTTTAACTAAAAAAAGATTTTCAATTTTTTCATTAATATATGTAAGAGATTTTTGCATATAATGGGGGTGAGTTGTAACGAGCCAACTTTGATCAACCATTACAAGACCAAAGTTAAACATAAACTTAGAAAATCCTTCTGGTACAATATTCATATTTTTAAGTAAGGATAATTCTGCTAATTTAACATGAGTTTTTACTTTCATAATCAACGCTCCCTTTATAAATTTTGTATATAAATAAATTAAAACATAGAAATGTTAAAATCCAACTTAATTATAAATGAATTTTATAAATTTAATCTAAACAAAATATAAACAATTACTACTGTCAATACTTTAACCTATTCCTTAGTACAAGTATTGGTACGTATATTGCTAATAAATCTACAGATTAGGATGAAGTGAATAAAATTTGGTCACTAATTTTGTAATATCTCTAAAGGATTAGAATGTCAGAATAAATTCTTTATATATGGTAATTCTAAAAGTATAGAAGGAGGAATTTTTATGACAAATAAGCGTAAAACTACTAAAAAGCAAATGGCTTCATTAGGATTGGAAAAAAATGAAAAAGGAGACTATGATTATATAAATATAGAAGATAAAGCAAATTCAAAATATAAACTTGTAAAAAAAGAGTCTAAATAGGGCTCTTTTTTTTATGTGTTACAGTAAAAGGATTGATTTAATAAAAAGACATATTTTAGCAGACATCTATGTATGAGAATATTATGAAAAGCTATACAGAAAAACATTGACTAATAAGTAGAATAAATATAAACTGACATTATTAAAACACATTTAAAAAGATATTTCAAATGTAATGTATATAAGTATCTTATATACATTTTATTTGAAATATAAATTTATAAGACTTAATAATATATAAACGTATATAATTTGGATATATGAGGAGCTTATTGAAGTGAAGAAATACTTAAAGATAACTATAATCAGTACTTTAATTATAATTTTTTTTAGTAGTAATTTATTTTTTCTATATTTATTAAAAGATAAAAAGGTGGAAAAGGAGCCTATAAAACCTAAAATAGTATTGATATCTCATATAAAAACTAATCCATATTGGATAGATATAAGAGAAGGCGCAGAAAGAGCGGCTAATGAAAGAGGAGCAGTAATTGAATTTGTGGGACCTACAACTGCAAGTACAGAGGAAGGTTTAAAGTTGTTCGAGATGGCCACATCTGCTAAAGTAAGTGGAATAATAACATATGTCCAAGAAGCGGGGAAATATAAAAATAAAGTTAATAATGCAATGGGGAAAGGAATACCAGTAGTGACAATAGATTCGGATGAAGAAGATAGCAACAGGATAGCATATGTTGGTACTGATAACATTTTAGCTGGACAAGCTGCAGGGAAGGAAATAATAAAGCAAGTTGGGAATAATGGAAATATTGCAATCGTAATGGGAGGAAAAGATGTTAAAAATCAGAAGGAGAGAGTAGAAGGGTTTAGAAATTATATTACTTCAAATTCTTATTTGAAAATTGTAGATCAAGATTCATCAGATGCATTGCTTCTTGAAGCGGAAATCATGACTAGAAAAATATTGAATAGAAATGATAAAATTGATGCATTATTTTGTACTTCAGCTCTTGATGGTATAGGAGCAGCTAAAGCAGTGAATGATTTAAATGATAAAGGCAAAGTTAAGATTATATGCTTTGATGATTTAGAGGAAACTTTAAATAATATTAAAAATGGCTCAGTAGCAGCAACAATAGTACAAAAAAGTGATGAAATGGGATATAGAGCAGTTAATATTATTATGGACAAAATTGAGGGAAAATCTAATATAAATTCAAAGTCTCTAACAAATGTAGACGTTATTAACAAAACTAATATATATACATATAAACGAGGAGACGATAAATTTGAAGATCAGAAGTTTGAATAGCAAATTTATTATATTTGTGATATGGTTGATTATTCCAATAGGTATATGCAATATTATATCCTTAGCAATGAGTAAAAAAATTGAAGATGGGTATGTTAATATGCTTAACAATATGCTTATAACAAATGATATTAAACAGCATATTGATAATTCATTAGATAGCTTTAATAAATATATATTAAATGGTACAGAAAAAGAGAAAGAAATTTATAGTAATGAAGTATTTCTATCAAAGCAAAAAATAGAAACGCTTAAAAACAATTCTGACAATCATAGCCAATATATTTTACGTGATCTAAATAATACATTAGAAACCTATGAAGAAAATGCTAAAAAAACAATTTTAGCTTATGAAAATAAAGAAGGATATATTTTTTATTATGATGATTTTATAGCAACTAAAGATATTGCTTCATATTGCAATATATATGCATCCACATTGATGCAAAATTATTTGGAGACTAATAGTATAGCGTATAAAGAATTAAATAGAAATAGTGCCATTATACATATATATTTAGCAGGGTATCTCATATTAATTTTATATATGTGTGTGATATATGCTATGGGGTTCATAAGAAATATTTCAAATCGTTTAAAAGGTATAGTTGAAACCTCTAATAAAGTATCTAAAGGACAATTTGAATATTATGAAGGAAATAAAACTGGTATATATGAGTTGGATGTGCTTACAAGAACTTTTAATACTATGATAAAAGACATTAAAAATCTTATAAGCTCAATTAATGACAAACTTATATTGGAGAAAAAATTAAAAGAAGAAGAAATGAAAAACCTCCAATATGAAAACGCTTTAAAAGAATTTGATCTTAAGGTACTGCAATCTCAAATAAATCCACATTTTTTATTTAACACTCTAAATTGCATAAATGCCACAGCTATTATGGAAAATGCTACAAATACGAGTAAACTAATAAAATCAGTGTCAAATATTTTAAGGTATTCTTTAAAATGCATGAATAGAAATGCATTTTTAGACGAAGAGATAAACATTGTAAAGGATTATATATATATACAAGAAAGTAGATTTGATGATAGGGTAAAATTTAATTTAAATGTAAATATGGACATCAAGAAAGTAAAAGTTCCCGGAATGACTATACAGCCGTTGGTAGAGAATGCATTTATACATGGGATAGAATCTAAAGAAGAGGGAGGATACATAGATATCAGTATAAATGATGAATATGGAATATGTAGTGTTATTATTGAAGACAATGGGGTAGGAATTCCAAAAGAAATTTTGGATAAGATTAATAACTATAATTATGATACGCGGCATATTGGCGATACTACTGGGCTTGGAATAAACATAGTTGAAAAGAGACTTGGATATCTATATGATAAAAAAGATATGTTTAAAATAGAAAGTGAAGAAGGAAAGGGGACAAAAGTTTATTTGAAAATACCAATAATGGGGGATGGTAATAATGATGAAAATATTACTTGCTGATGATGAGAAATATGATAGGGAACTAGTTAAACATATAATAAAAGAGAATTTTTTAGAAGAATTAGAGATATATGAAGCTAAAAATGGGAGAGAAGCTATTGAATTATCTGAAAGCATTAGACCAGACATAATTATAATTGACATGAAAATGCCAGGTATAGATGGAATACAAGCTTTAAAGGAAATAAGTATTAGCCTACCTAATGTATATAGTATAATTTTAACTGCTTATGATTATTTTGATTTTGCATTAGAAGCTGTAAAAATAAATGTAAAGGAATATCTTTTAAAACCATTCGCTAAAGAGGAGATAATAGAAAAGATTTCTGCAGGGATTAAGTGCGTGAAAAAGGAACATAATAAGAGAAAAAGTGAGATAGAAGATAAAGAAAAAATAAACACATTACTACCAGTTCTTGAAAATCAATTAAGTGATTTAATAATTAATGATAAACTGAGAGGCGTAGACTATGGGATGTATTTGCAATGTTTAAATATGAATTTTATAAATAGCTATGCAATGGTCATATCTATTAAGGATAAGCATGGTTATAAAGATTTAAGTAGGAGTGAAAAAGATAATATTAAAATGAAGATAGGAGAATATATTAAGGAATATGTTAATAGAAAGTATAAGTGCATAGGAAATTATGTATTTTATGAAGAATTAACTTACTTTATAGAAATCGGGAATGAAAACAGAGATGATTTTAAAAATCTTAAAATTGATCTTGCATTTAATTTAAGAAGAGAAATAAAAAAGAGATTTAATGTTTCCATAAGAGCTGGACTTGGAGAAATGTATGATTCGGTAGAGCAAATAGTTGAATCGTATAGACAAGCCACAAAATGTCTAGTATATAACTCAGACAATATAAATATTATTTATATTGGTGATATTAATGATAAATTGGTTGATGAAGAAATAAAGAATAATAAGAATAAAAATGCTAATAAAATAAAGATAGCATTATTTGAAAATGTAAAGAATTTTATTAAAAAAAACATTGAAACCGAGTTGGAATTAGAAAAGGTTGCGAGTAATTTTGGACTAAGTGTATATTATTTTAGTAGAACATTTAAAGAAGTAATAGGTATTAATTATTCAGATTATGTAAATAAATGTAGAGTAGATATAGCTAAGGAATTGCTTTCAAATGGAGAGTTGAATGTTAAAGAAGTTTGTTATAAAGTCGGATATAATGATCCTAATTATTTCAGTAAAGTATTTAAGAAATATGAAGGGATAAGTCCAGTTAACTTCAAAATGACATAAGGCATATTAACATAATGAAAATGGAAATATTAGAATAGTTAAGCAATATATTGCTATAGTTATTTATGATTTAAATAATCCAGATTGAATCTCAGGTTTAAGATTCAATCTGGATTGCTTTTTTGTTCAAAGTGATTCACGCTGAATAATATATTTGGGTTCTCTACGTATAGTAAAAAATTGCGATATAAAGAGAGCAATATAAAACTATAAGTGCACAAATCAGTCTATTTAAAACGTTTACGTAAGGAACTATAATTAGAAATATAAAAAGGATTTGGTCACATTCAAAAAAATAACAAGTCAGCATTCTAGTATATTTTTCGTAATACAATGCCTGCCTGTTCATCTAATAGTCAACTATGAGTCAAACATGCCTCCCCATTGTATGACCCAAAATATACACATTGTAGAAGAGCAGCTAGGCTGCATATAAGAAATAAGAACATTTCATCGCATATTGACTTGTTATCTTCTTTCATGTGCCTTACGATTATGAATTTGAAGGAGAGAGAAATTATGAAATCTAAAAAAATGATTAAATTATTAGGTCTAACACTAAGTGGAATATTATTATTTTCAGTATTAACAGGATGTGGCTCAAAGACAACTGGGCAAGCGAACAAAAAAATAAAAATTGGTGTAAGTTTTGATGATCTAAGGCTTGAAAGATGGCAACATGATAAGGAAACTTTTGTAGAAGAGGCTAATAAACTTGGAGGAGAGGTTGTTTTTCAATCAGCAAATGGAGATGATACAACACAAATGTCACAAGCTGAAAATCTTATATCTCAAGGAATAGATGTTTTAGTTATAATACCACATAATGGAGAGTCAATAGCACCTATAGTAGAAGAGGCTCATACAAATAAAATAAAAGTTTTGGCTTATGATAGATTAATTACTAATTGTGATTTAGATTATTATGTGTCATTTGATAATGTTAAAGTTGGAGAATTGCAAGCAAAAGCAATTGTAGATAAAACCCCAAAGGGAAATTATTTTATGATGGGAGGATCTCCAACTGATAATAATGCAAAGTTATTTAGGCAAGGACAAATGAATGTAATACAACCGTATGTAGATAAAGGTGATATAAAGTTAGTAGGAGATCAATGGACAAAGGATTGGTTAGCAGAAGAAGCATTGAAAATAATGGAAAATGCATTGACTGCAAATAATAATAAGATTGATGCAGTTGTCGCTTCAAATGACAGTACTGCTGGAGGAGCTGTACAAGCATTGGAAGCACAAGGTTTATCAGGGAAAGTTTCGATTTCTGGTCAAGATGCTGATTTAGCAGGATGCCAAAGAGTTGTAGAGGGAACTCAAACAATGACAGTATATAAGCCAATTAAAGATATTGCTAAACAAGCAGCAGAAATGGCTGTGAAAATGGCTAAAGATGAAAGTATTGATACAAATGGAAATGTAACAAATAATGGACAAAAAGATATTCCTTCAGTATTACTTACTCCAATAGCTGTAACAGCTGATAATATGAAGGATACCGTTATAAAAGATGATTTTCAAAAATTTGATGAAGTATATAAAAATGTATCAGAAGACAAAAGACCAAGCAAGTAAATAGCATATTTGGAGTTGAAACGTGAATTATAATTTTTAAACCCGAATACAGAAAGGAGATAAGAATTTCATGAGTGAGTATATTTTAGAAATGAAGGATATAGTTAAGGAGTTCTTTGGAGTAAAGGCACTAGATAATGTATCATTAAAAGTTAGAAAATCAGAAATACATGGACTTTGTGGTGAAAATGGAGCTGGAAAATCTACGTTAATGAAAATTTTAAGTGGAGAACATCCGGCAGGGAGTTATTCAGGAAAAATAATTTTTGATGGAAAAGAATTAAATCAAGTAAGTATAAAAGACTCTGAAATGGTTGGGATAGCAATTATTCATCAGGAGTTAGCAATTATTAAACAATTATCTATAGCCGAAAATATTTTTCTGGGAAATGAAATTAATAAACATGGAATAGTAAGCTTTAGTGAGCAAATAAATAAAACAAATGAATTATTAAAGAGGGTTAAATTAAAGATTAGTCCACTTACTAGAGCAGGAGATTTAGGAATTGGACATCAACAATTAATTGAAATTGCAAAAGCTTTATCTAAGAATGCAAAATTATTGATACTTGATGAACCTTCAGCATCATTAAGCGAAAATGAAGTTGAAGTTTTAATGGAAATACTAGATGAGTTAAGAAAAGATGGGGTCACATGTATATATATTTCGCATAAACTTAATGAAGTTACAAGAATATGTGATAACGTTACAGTAATTAGAGATGGGACAACAATAGGTCAAGTTCCTATCAAGGAAATAAATCAAGACAAACTAGTACAAATGATGGTTGGAAGAGAAATGAAAAATCTATTTCCAAGAGAAGAGCATGAAATAGGAAGGGAGTTTTTCAAAGTAAAGGATTTTAATGTTTTTGATCCATTCAATCATAATCTAAAAAGGGTTAAAGATGCTAATTTCACATTAAGACGTGGAGAAATACTGGGTATTTCAGGGTTAGTTGGTTCAGGAAGAACAGAATTAGTTGCAAGTATATATGGAAGTTTTCAAGGGAAAAACAATGGAGAAATATACTTTGAAGACAAAAAAGTTAATATTCAAAATCCAGCAGAAGCATTAAATATAGGAATAGCTATGGTTCCAGAGGACAGAAAAAAGGATGGAATAATTCCTGGAATGAGTGTAGCTAAAAATGTAACAATAAGCAATCTTTTGCAGTACAAAAAGAAATTTAATATATTAGATAATGATAAAGAAATGATGGATGTTCTTAAATATATTGATGATATAAGAATTAAGACTGCATCAACGGAATTACCAATAAAAAATCTCAGTGGTGGTAATCAACAAAAAGTAATACTAGCAAAAAATATTTTGATTAATCCTAAAATATTAATATTGGATGAGCCAACTAGAGGTATAGATGTTGGCGCCAAGTATGAAATTTATAAACTCATATTCAAACTAGCAAAACAAGGCATATCTATAATAATGGTTTCGTCTGAATTGCCAGAAATACTTGGAATAAGCGATAGAGTTTTAGTAATGAATGAAGGTCGAATAAAAGCAGATTTAGAAAATAAGGGTTTAACGCAGGAAATGATCATGAGATATTCTGTAGGAAATAAAGATGAAGATAAAATTAAAAAGGAAGAAATTATGACTTCTATAGGAGGGCTATAAACATGCAAACAAGTAAGAGTATAGATTTGAAAAAAGAAAAAAATTTGGGATTAAATGCAATATTTAAATCTAAAATGACAACAATATTAATAGCAACAGTAGCAATATGGATTCTGTTTACTGTTTTGACAGGAGGAAATTTTCTAACAACAAGAAATTTATCTAATTTATTTAGACAAATGTCAATTACAGGTATACTTGCAATAGGAATGGTTTTTGTAATTATTTTAGGTGAAATAGATCTTTCAGCGGGATCAACACTTGGACTACTTGGAGGTATTGCAGCAATACTGAATGTTTGGCTTGGGTTTTCAGCTATTCCGACTATAGTAATAACATTAATACTTGGAATAATGTTAGGTGCTTGGAATGGATACTGGATAGCATTTAGAAATATGCCATCATTTATAGTTACTTTGGCAAGTATGCTTGCTTTTAGAGGTATACTAATAGGAATTACTAATGGAAATACTGTAGCTCCATTAACAGCAGATTTAAAGGCAATAGGACAAACCTATTTACCACCAGCATTTGCATATGCTTTAGTAGTATTAGCGGTCATAGGAGCATCGTATTTAATATTAAATAATAGGAAAAGTAAAATAAAGTATGATATTGAAGTTAAATCAATGACTTATGATGTATTAAAAATAATTGGAATTGGAGTTTCATCATTAGCATTAGTATTAATTCTTAATGACTATCAAGGATTTCCAATACCAGCATTCATAATGTTAGTTTTAGCATTAATCTTAACATTCATAGCAACCAAAACTATATTTGGTAGGAGAATATATGGAATTGGTGGAAATAGAGATGCTGCAAGATTGTCAGGCATAAATGTAAAAAAACATATTTTAGTTGTATATTCAATGCTTGGATTACTTGCAGCAGTTGCAGGAATCTTACTAAGTGCAAGATTAAATGCAGGATCAGTTGCAGCTGGTCAAAATGCAGAAATGGATGCAATAGCATCATGCGTTATTGGTGGTGCAAGCTTAAGTGGGGGGAGTGGTTCAGTAGTTGGTGCATTAGTTGGTGCGCTTGTAATGGCAAGTATAGATAATGGCATGAGCATGATGAATACACCAACATTTTGGCAGTATATTGTTAAAGGATTAATACTATTAATGGCAGTATGGATTGATATATCATCTAAAAATAAAGAATAATCAATTATTATTAAATTAAGATTTATACACATATTTTTGTAGGTACAAATGTAGGTGGATATAAATAAGTATAGTAGCTTTATAAAATACAAAAATAGGGCAACTAAAGAACTCACTTTAAAGACTTTTAGTCTAGTAAGTGAGTTTTTAGTTGTAACTATTAAGATATATAAATTTATTATATAGAATATAATTTTGCTATTGAAAATGATCAATTTAAATGGTTACAAGAGTATATAAAATTATAGATAAAAGACAAATTTTTCGATTTTTATTTAGAATTATCAATGTTAATATTTAATTGTAGTAAATATATAAAAAAGTCTAGGGGGTAGAAAAAGTATGAATAAGAATTTAAAGAAAATAGCAACAGTAATAACGACTGTTGTAATGATGAGCGCATTACTAACTGGTTGCGGAAGTAGTAATTCTTCATCAGCAGTTAGTGGAGCGGCATCAGGAAAGACAAAATTAACATTATGGCACATTCAAACAGCAACTGCAAAAGATGCAATACATGCTTCTGTAGAAAGATTTATGAAAGCAAATCCACAATATGAAGTAGAAATTGTTGATCAGGTTAATGACTCTTATAAACAAAAATTAGCCATGGCAATGAGTTCAAATCAAACTCCAGATGTATTTATGCAATGGGGAGGATCAGGATTAATCGATTATGTTGATTCAAAAAAAATTGCTGATATTACAGAGTTCATGAATAAAGACAACTATAAAGATAAATTTATAGATGCTGGAATTAATCAATGTTCATACAATAGTAAAATTTATGCTGTTCCAGTTGAAAACGTATCCGTTGCAGGTTTCTTCTATAACAAAGACGTTTTTAATAAATATGGAATACAAGAACCAAAAACTATTTCTGAATTAGAAGTTGCATGTGATAAGTTAAAAGCAAATGGAGTAGCACCATTTGCTTTAGCTAATGCTACAAAGTGGACAGGCTCAATGTATTATATGTATTTAACAGCTCGATTTGGCGGACTTGACGCATTTGCAAATGCAGCGGCAGGAAAAGCTTCATTTGAAAGCCCAGCATTTGAATTCGCTGGAAACAAGATTCAAGATTGGGTTAAAAAAGGATACTTTATTGATGGCTTCAATGGTATGGATGATGATAGTGGTCAAGCTAGACAAGCATTATATAAAGGCGATGCCGCTATGGATTTAATGGGATCATGGTTCTCAGGTACAGTATCAGGTGAAAATCCAGATTTTATGAGTAAATTAGGATTCTTCCCATTCCCAGCATTAGATGGTTCAAAAGAAGATCAATCACTTTGCGCAGGAACTGTTGGAGATAATTTATATTCAATTTCAGAAACATGTAAAGATAAAGAAGGTGCTTTTAAATTAATCCAATCTTTATTAGATGATCAAGCACTACAAGACCGTAAGAAATTAGGTAAAATTATTCCACTTAAAGATTTCAAACCTGATGATGAATTAACACAAAAAATCTTAGATACTGTTAATAAAGCAAAAGGAGTTCAATTGTGGTATGACCAATACTTACCAGCAGAAGTTGCTGAAGTACACAAATCAACTTGCCAAGAAATATTTGGTTTAACTAAGACTCCACAAGATTCAGATAAAGAATTACAAGCTGCTATGGATGCATATAAAGCAAAAAATAAATAATAATAGCAACATTAAAAAAAGATTAAAGCTGTTGCAAAATAAAGATTTCATAATAAATATTTTTGGATTCAAAAATTAAAAATAATATGAATGATTAAGTTTTGTAGCAGCTCAATAATTATATAAGGGAGAGAGGAAAAGTGCAATCACAAACTAATAGTTTAGCTAAAAGACGTGCTGCGTCAACAAGAAATGCAGCAATTATATTTCTTGTACCAGCATTTTTATTCCTAATAATATATATAGCATATCCAATTGTCTATTCTTTCAATTTAAGTTGCTATAATTGGAATGGATTTTCATCAAATAAGGTATTCGTAGGTTTAAATAACTGGAAAGAACTTATGGTTGATGCAGTTTTCAGAAAAGCTTTTCTAAATAATATTATTATTATGATTTTATCTATAAGTATTCAGTTACCAATTGGTATGGCTCTTGCAACTTTTTTAGATTTTGGTGGAAAAAAATTAAATATGTTTAAAGTACTTTGGTTTATACCAATGCTAATGTCATCTGTTGCAATTGGTTACTTATTTAAATATGCATTAGATGCCAATTCTGGTATAGTAACTGGAATATCAAAGGCATTAGGTGGACATTCAATAGATCTATTAGGTAACCCTAAGACAGCACTAATTACTATTACAGTAGCTATATGTTGGCAGTTTATTCCTTTCTATATGGTATATTTTCTAGCTGCATATAGCGGCATACCAGCAGATTTATATGAAGCAGCAATTATTGATGGTGCTAAAAAAAGCCAATACTTTTGGAAGATAGCACTTCCATTAATGAAACCAGCTATTAAAAGTGCAATTGTATTGTCAATGGTTGGATCATTAAAGTATTTTGATCTTATATATGTTATGACAGGTGGAGGACCCGGTAATGCATCTGAATTAATGGCAACTTATATGTATAAAAATGCGTTTTTATCTCAACGGATGGGATATGGTTCTGCAATCGCGTCAGGAATGTTCATTCTTATAACAATAATATCATTAGTTACAATTAAAGCATTAAATAGAAAGGAAGAGATGTGATTATCATGAAGCATAATTTATCAATTAAAAAATTATCTGTAAAAGCTATTGTAGGAATACTGGCAATAGGCTGGCTTTTAATTACAATAGTTCCTTTTATATTTATGTTACTTGCTGGATTCAAACAACAATTTGAAATGCTTATGGGAAGTGTTTTTGATTTACCTAAAAGTTTATATTTAAAGAATTTCATAGATGTATTTAAGGGAAATATATTTATCTACTTCAAAAATAGTATATTAGTACTTATAGTTTCACTAGTAATTTTACTATTCTTAAGTGCATGTGCATCTTATCCATTATCTAGATTTAAATTTAAGTTGAATAAACCAATTTATGCTATAATAGTAGCATGTATGTCAGTGCCAGTTCACGTAACACTTCTTCCTATATTTTTAATGACTAGTAAGATGGGTTTATATGATAGTCCTTGGGCGTTAGTAGGTCCCTATGTAGCTTTTAATTTACCAATTTCAGTATTTATACTAGTTACATTTATGCAGGCTATCCCCAGAGAGTTAGAAGAAGCAGCTGAAATAGACGGTTGTAATAAATATAAAATTTTCTCAAAAGTCATGCTTCCCCTAGTAAAGCCAGGGCTCGCAACTTTAGCCATTTATAATGGTGTTGCTATATGGAATGAATTTAGTTTTGCATTAGTTTTAACGCAAACTTTGCCTAATAGAACATTACCTCTTGCTATTTGGGAATATCAAGGACAATATACAATGAATGTTCCGATGATTATGTCAGTTCTAACTATTTCTATGTTACCAATGATTATAGCATTTATTTTTGGACAAGATAAATTAATTAAAGGTATGATGGCAGGTGCTGTTAAAGGCTAAAGGTATTATCATTTGCATAGAAAGTATTATTTTTGATATATAAAAATTTAATATGCCTTAAAGAGGATACAGATATGTATAAAATGCTAAGAAAATTGATAAATAAATTATCTCAAATGGAGTTTAATCAAAAAATTACTATATTCTTTATTGCAGCAATTTTAGTTACAAATACTTTCGTGATTTTTGCTATTTATCAATTAGCAGGGAAACAAATTACTGAAAAGTCCAGTGATTTGGTACAAGGGCAGTTTGAAACTATAACAGATATCATGGATATAACATTAAAAAATTTTATTGAAACATCAAATATAATTACAGCAGACAATAAAGTAAAAGAATTCATGATAAATAACAGATCCACATCTGAAAATTATAACAAAGATATAAACGATACTTATTCTTCAATAAGATATCTTTTAGATTCAAATAGTTATATAGATTATATTGCATTAATAAAATTTAATGGTTCAGAGGTGGTATATGCTGGAGAATCCTGGACCAATAGTGATTTTAGAAATGAAATTTTAAAAGATTATAAAAGTGCAATAGGAACTGAGTACAGTAATTGTAAAGTAAGCATGGTAAAAAAAGTATTTTATCCAGATCAATATGTATTAAATATTTATCAACCTGTTATCGATAATTATGATTTTAATAAGTACACAGGATTCTTAGTTATAGGAATTGGAGAAAAGAATATTAAAGAATTTTACTCGAACTTAGATAAAAAATTAATGGCACAAGCTTATATAACAGATAAGGATGGAACTATTATATCAAATCAAGACAAATCTTTGATTGGAACAAAAAGCTTATATACGGATGTTTTGAAAGAAAAAAGAGGACAACAAAAAGTTGGCAATAAAATGATTGTTTATGAAAAGCTTACTAATTGGGATTGGTATATGGTAGAAGAAATCCCAATGGTATCATTATTGCAGGACACTAATGCTGTGATTTTTGTAATAATAATTCTGGTATTAGGTGCTGGAATATTTATTAGCATAGCTTGTTATAAATTAAGTAAAAACTTATATAAACCAATGGAGGCTCTTATAAGAAAAATGAGAGAGGTTTCTATGGGAAATCTTGAAGTTCGAATGGATAAAGAGTATAAGGGAAATGATTTTAAGCAATTGGCAAATGGCTTTAATATAATGATTGAAGAAATTAATATATTAATGTACAGAATAAAGAAAGAACAAAATGAAATTAAACAGATTGAACTAAATAGATTACAATCTCAAATTAAACCGCATTTTTTATATAATACTCTAGAATGTATTCACTGGCAAGCATTATCTGATGGTAATAAGGATGTATCACGAATGGTAAAAGCCTTAGCTAATTATTATCGTTTATGTTTAAGCAAAGGAAAAGATGTAATACCTCTTTCACAAGAATTAGCTAACATAAATAATTATTTGATTATTCAAAACATGAGATATAGTGATATTGTACAATGTGAGTTAAATATAGATGAGAAATTTTTAAGTGTTTTGATACCTAAGATGACATTGCAACCTTTAATAGAAAATTCAATCTATCACGGAATACGAGTTAAAGACGGATATAAAGGCAAAATATTTATTAATGTAAAAGAACTAGATAATAGAATAATTATATCAGTGGCTGATACTGGAATGGGTATGGAACAAGAGGAAATCGATCAAATTAACAATTCTATATCAGTATTTGATGAAAAAACAGGTTATGGTTTAAGAAATGTACACAAAAGAATAGAAATATTGTGTGGGAGCGGGTATGGATTATATTATAGAAAAAATAAATATAATGGAACTACAGTAGATATCTTATTACCTAAAAGGGAGAATAATTAATGTATAAAGCTATGATTGTAGATGATGAAGAGATGATTCGAAAAGGAATTTGTAATGTTATTCCTTGGGAAAAACTTAGAATAGATACAGTTAAAATGGCATCTTCTGGGATTGAAGCGATTAACTTAATGAAAGAGGAAATATTTGATATTATGATTACAGATATTTGTATGACTGAAATGGATGGATTATCTTTAGTAGAAAAAATGAATTGCCTAAATCCAAATCTTAAAATTATTGTTTTAACAGGATATGATAATTTTGAATATGCGCAAAAGTGTTGTAAGATGCAAATTCAAGATTACCTTTTAAAACCAGTAGATGAAATAGAACTTGAAAATATCATTGAAAAGTTAATAAAAGATTTGGATAATCAAAAAGCTATAAATCATGAGCAAAAGATTAAGAATAGGATACAGGGTGTAACTGAACAACTAAAACTTGAACAAATCATGCAGAATTTACTTTATGATCGTATGAAAATAGATGAAATTAAAAAAAAACTAGATCAGTACTACTATAATGAAGGAGAAATATTACAAATAGCACTGGTATGTCCGGTTATAGATGATGATTTGATATGGAAACAACACTTTGAATTATTAAATTTATCTATTAAAAATATTTGTATTGAGTTATTTGATTCTAAAGAAGAAGGAATTACTTTTGAAGATAAGAATAAAAATATAGTTGTTGTTATATTTGTAAGATCTGGATTAAAGGAAGTAACAGAGAGGGTACAATATTTGATTCAATATTTAAAAAATGAATATGATATTAGACAAAGAGTAATTCTTGGAAGTGTTGTTTGCGGATTTGATAAAGTGAATATTTCATATAATGATGCTTGTATTTTATTGAATAATAGAAATATGAATGATGGGATTATTACGGACAAGCCAAGAGAAATGAGTCTAAGTTTATTTAATACAAGAGTACAAGAAATTCGTACGAGTATGATTAATAATATTGATGATTTTGAGATAATAATGAAGTTTTATGAATCATACACTAAACTAATAGAATTATACAATTTATCGGCTTCTTTAGTAAAAAAAACATGTTTTGATATTGCAGCAGGACTATATTTTGCTTATATGATGGAAAAAGTAGAAGCAGTTGATAATAAGTTGAATTCTTTATTAATTTCTTTGCAGAACTGTAATCGTGAGGATTCAGTAAAAATTACTAGAGATTTTATAGTGCAAATGTTTGAATCTGATATTGGAGAAAGTCATGAAATTGTAAGAAAAGCAAAAAGATATATTAAGGATCATCTTAATGAATCAATTTCGGTTTACAATATTGCAGAAATGATGTATTTGACTCCTACTTACTTTTCCAAGTTATTTAAGAATAATACCGGAGAAGGCTGTAACAATTATATTGTTCGTAAACGAATAGAAAAAGCAAAATTACTCCTTGAAACAACGAGTATGAAAACGGGGAAAATTGCAAATTTAGTAGGATATAAAGATACGAATTATTTTTCATTAGCATTTAAAAAACAAACAGGAATGTCTCCAACTGAATTTAGAGAAACAGGGAGAAAAGATAATGAGAAAAATTAGTTTGATTTCAACTACAGAATATGAAGTTTTGAAAAATGAAAACGTATATATTATGATGAGAAAGCATACCACACATTAGAATTAAATGGAGAATCATATCAAACCATGGAGAAATTTGGAGCTTGTTTTAATGAATTAGGATATATAGCCTTAAATAAAATTACAGAACATAAAAAAATTTAATTTATTTTAAGAGGAGTTGTATAAAAAATGGCTGAAGATAAAAGAATTACTCATGAATATGCATTAGAAAGAGCAAAAGAATTAGTCGCAAAGATGACACTGCAAGAAAAAGCAGAACAATTAACATATAAATCAGCAGCAGTAAAAAGATTAGATATACCTAGATATAATTGGTGGAATGAAGGTTTGCATGGTGTAGCAAGAGCTGGTACAGCTACAGTGTTTCCTCAAGCAATCGGACTTGCAGCCATGTTTGATGATGAGTTATTGCATGATATTGCAAATGCTATCTCAACAGAAGGACGTGCCAAATATAACGAAAATAGTAAAAAAAATGATAGAGACATTTATAAAGGAATAACTTATTGGTCGCCAAATGTTAATATTTTTAGAGATCCTAGATGGGGGCGTGGCCATGAAACTTATGGAGAAGATCCATACTTAACTTCTAGATTAGGTGTAGCTTTTGTAAAGGGGTTACAAGGAGATGGAAAGTATTTAAAAATAGCAGCTTGTGCTAAACACTTTGCAGTTCATAGTGGACCAGAGGGATTAAGACATGAATTTGATGCGGTTGTAACTAAAAAGGATTTATATGAAACTTATTTACCTGCTTTTGAGTCTTGTGTAAAAGAAGGTGACGTAGAGGCGGTGATGGGAGCGTATAACCGTACAAATGGGGAACCTTGCTGTGGAAGTAAAACCTTATTAAAGGATATTTTAAGAGGGGAATGGGAATTTAAAGGACATGTAGTATCTGATTGTTGGGCAATTGCAGATTTTCATTTACATCACAATGTAACTAGTACCGCTACTGAATCAGCGGCATTAGCTATAAAAAATGGATGCGATTTAAACTGCGGGAATATATACCTTCAAATGTTATTAGCATATAAAGAGGGACTCGTTACAGAAGAGGATATAACAACAGCAACAGAAAGGTTAATGACAACAAGAATTAGACTTGGAATGTTTGATGAAGATTGTGAATATGACCAAATACAATATGAATTAAATGATTGCAAGGAGCATAATGAACTATCATTAAAAGCATCAAGAAAATCAATGGTATTATTAAAAAATGATGGAATACTACCATTAGATAAATCAAAATTAAAATCAATTGCGGTAATTGGACCTAATTCTGATAGTAAAATAATGCTTAAAGGAAATTATTCTGGAACTGCATCTCAATATATTACTGTACTAGATGGAATACATGAAGCTGTTGGTGAAGATGTAAGAGTATATTATTCAGAAGGATGTCATTTATATAAAGATAGAGTTGAAGATTTAGCAGACCCAGATGATAGATTAGAAGAAGCAATATCAATAGCAGAGAGATCAGATGTTGCGATTCTTTGCTTAGGATTAGATTCTACTATTGAAGGGGAACAAGGTGATGCAGGTAATAGCGATGGCGCTGGTGATAAAGCAAGCTTAAATTTACCTGGAAAACAACAAGAATTATTAGAAAAAATAATTGAAATTGGAACACCAGTTATACTAATTATTGGGGCAGGAAGTGCTTTAACATTTAATAATGCAGAAGATAAATGTGCAGCTATATTAGATGCATGGTACCCGGGTAGCCGTGGTGGTAGAGCTGTAGCTGATTTGTTATTTGGAAAATATTCACCAAGTGGTAAATTACCTGTTACATTCTATAAAAATACTGAGGACTTACCAGAATTTATTGATTATTCGATGAAGGGCAGAACATATCGTTATATGGAAGGAGAAAGTTTATATTCATTTGGATATGGTTTAACTTATTCTAATGTGGAGTTGTCAGATTTATACTTAGAAGGAATTAAAGAAAATATTGAAAATATTGATGTGAGTGTAACTATTAAAAATGTAGGAAATTATAATATAGAAGAAGTAGTACAATGTTATATAAAAGATTTAGAATCAAAATGTGCAGTAAAAAATTATAGTTTAGCAGGATTTAAACGTGTTGCATTAAATAAGGATGAAAGTAAAGTTGTAACAATGCAAGTAAATAAGAAAGCTTTTCAAGTTGTAAATGATGATGGAAAAAGAATTTTTGATGGTAAGAAATTCAAGTTGTTTATAGGGGTATCACAACCAGATAAGAGAAGTGTAGAGCTTACAGGAATAACCCCATTAGAAATTAGTATTGAATTAAATTAAATATTTTAACAGTCCACTTATTTAAATGATTATTAAAACTCTATATAATAATAGATGATGATAAAAAATTATCTATAATATACATTAGATAATTTTGTTTGAAGTAAAATTATCTAATGTATATTTACAATTAATGAATTATATTAATTTAGAAAATACATCCTAAAACATATCAAAAAATAATAATGAAAAAGTTTACTTAAATATATTGACTAAGAAGAAAAATAGAAGTACAATAAACTTATTAAAGTACATTTAAAAAGTTGTTTAAAATTAAAAGATTAAAATTTATAATAGTAAATAACATATGGAAAATTAGGAGGTTTGTCATGAGATATTTGTTAGGATTAGATATTGGAACATCAGGAACTAAGACAGCTTTATTTGATGAAGAAGGAAACACAATAAAAACTGCAACTTATGGATATGACTTATTTCAGCCACAAGTAGGATGGGCAGAACAAAATCCAGAAGAATGGTGGGAAGCATGTGTTAAGGGAATACGAGATGTTATTAAAAAAAGTAATGTACAAGCTTCTGATATTAAAGGTATTGGACTAAGTGGTCAAATGCATGGACTTGTTTTAGTAGATAAAGATTATAAAGTAATCAGAAATTCTATAATATGGTGTGATCAAAGAACAGAGAAAGAATGTAAACAACTTACAGACACTATAGGAAAAGAAAGATTAATTAAAATAACAGGAAATCCTGCTTTAACTGGATTTACACTTTCAAAATTATTATGGGTTAGAAATAATGAACCAGAAAATTATGAAAGGATATATAAAATACTTTTACCAAAAGATTATATAAGATTAAAATTAACTAATGTTTTTGCAACTGAAGTTTCAGATGCTAGTGGAATGCAAATGTTAGATATTAATACTAGAAATTGGAGCTTGGAATTGCTTAAGGATCTAAACATAGATAAAAATATATTAGCAGATGTTTATGAATCAGTAGTTGTTAGTGGTCATGTTACAGAAGAAGCTGCTAAATTAACAAGCTTAGCTGTGAATACACCAGTTGTTGGAGGCGCAGGAGATCAAGCAGCTGGGGCTATAGGAAATGGAATAGTAAGTGAAGGAATAATATCAACAACTGTAGGATCATCAGGAGTTGTATTTGCAGCAACTGATACACCTAGATTTGATAAAGAAGGAAGAGTTCATACTTTATGTCATGCGGTTCCTAATAAATGGCATATAATGGGAGTCACTCAAGGTGCTGGATTATCATTAAATTGGTTTAAAAAGACATTCTGTGCTAAAGAAGTTGAAGATAGTGAAAAGTCAGGAAGATATATATATGATATCTTAACTGAAAAAGCAGCTGCATCAAAGCCAGGATCTAATGGAATAATATATTTACCATATCTTATGGGAGAAAGAACTCCACATATAGATCCAAATGTAAAAGGTGCATTTTTAGGAGTGTCACTTATAAATAATCATGATGATTTTGTACGTAGTATATTAGAAGGCGTTAGTTTCAGTTTGAAGAATTGCCTTGATATTATAGAAAATATGAATGTAAATGTTGATGAAATAAGAGTAAGTGGTGGTGGCGCAGAAAGTAGTGTTTGGAGACAAATATTAGCTGATATTTTTGGATATTCATTAACTACCGTTAAAGCATCAGAAGGTGGAGCACTTGGAGTAGCAATACTTGCAGGAGTTGGAGCCGGAATATATGATTCAGTAGAGGATGCTTGTAGTAAAATTATAAAAGGAAATTTAAAGGTAGATCCAAATACTGATTTGAAAGATGTATATTCTAAAGTATATGATGTATATAACTCAGCGTATCCTAAAATAAAAGATATTTAGTTAAATAAGAAAATAACTAATTAGCATATATGTTTGATTCCATTGCTAATTAGTTAAATCTAGAGACTTTAACAAAAATTATAATAGTGATATCATTTAAGAAAAACTATTATTGTCTATAATAGTAGGCGAGAGGGGTATTTTCAAATTTGATGGAGATAAATCATAGTAAAATAAAAGAATCTAATAGAAAAAAAATAATAGCATTATTATTAGAGAAAAATGAAATCACTAAATTAGATATTTCTAGAAAGTTAGATATAAGTATAACAACAGTGTCTACTAATATTACTGAACTAAAAAATGAAGGTATTGTAGAAGATGTTAGATCTATAGAATCTACCGGTGGAAGAAAAGCAATTGCAATTAAACTAAATGAAAATTGTAGATATTCTATTGGAGTAGCATTAACACCAAAGCACATAAAGATATCACTAGTTAATTTGAAGAAAGAAATTATTGAAAACATAAGTATTAGACATAAAAATGATGGAATAGAGAATATAATAGCTTTGCTTAGTGAAAAATTAGACATAATAATGAAAAAACATAATATAAGTTGTGAAAAATTATTGGGACTTGGAATTTCATTACCTGGGACTGTAGATTTTAAGGAAGGCATAATAAAATACTCATATCTTCTTGGAGTTAAAGGTTTTAACTTAAAGGCGAGATTTGAATATTTAAATATACCTGTATATGTAGATAATGAAGCTAATTTATCAGCATATTATGAATTTCTAAACAGAAAAGATATATTAAGGAATTTATTATATATATCAATAACCGAAGGCTTAGGTCTTGGAATAATAATAAATGGCAAAATATATAGAGGTGATAATAATTCATCAGGTGAAATGGGTCATATGAAAATAGCAATTAATGGCAAAAAGTGTAAGTGTGGAGCTAGAGGTTGCTTAGAAGCATATACGTCTATGAATTCTTTAATTGACAATTATAATGAGGCTACATCTCTTAATATTATGGATATAGATGATTTTGAGTACACGTATATTCAAAAAGATGAAGTAGCTCAAAAGGTATTGGATAAATATTTAAAGATATTGGCATTAGGTATATCAAATCTAATTATGATATTAGATCCAAATAGCGTAATTATCGGTGGAGACATAAATAGTTTATTAAAAGATAAAATAGAAGTTATAAAGACAAACATTTATAAAGACAATATATTTACAGATGAAACTAGTTGCAATGTTAGTATTGCAAGTTTTAAAGAATCATATCTGTTAGGGGCAGCAATGATGCCTATAGAGGAATTCTTAGAAATTAAATAGTGAAGTGGTTAAAACTACTCTGTTTATTGTCAATTAAAAAAGAGGAGATGTAAATAAAATGAAATTTTTTTTAGATACAGCAAACATAGAACATATTAAAGAAG
>LIDZ01012903.1_pt1 | contig 139360 bp, 111 predicted proteins | sample 644651 | NCBI WGS metagenome assembly LIDZ01 (sample SAMN03856242, study PRJNA289617) | food metagenome | isolation source: wine grapes on drying loft during traditional withering process | host: Vitis vinifera cv. Corvina | place: Italy: Gargagnago di S. Ambrogio di Valpolicella | collected 2014-01
GAACTCCTCGATAAATATATTTTCCACTTATCGAGGTGTCCGGGGAAATTAGACCACTGCAGTTGCCTCTGACGCGTTCCCGGCTAAAGCCGGTCCTACGAATGCGCGGGGTGTGGCGGCTGCTTTTGATTTCAGTGGGACTGGCTTCAGCCGGGAAGAGGTCGGTGCGTACGCTAACAATTCTGAGTTGTTGCCTCTGACGCCTTCCCGGCTGAAGCCGGTCCTACGAATGCGCGCGGTGTTGCGGCTGCTTTTGATTTCAGTGGGACCGGCTTCAGCCGGGAAAAGGCCAGTGCGTGCGGCATCAATTCTGCGGTATTGCCTCTGACGCTTTCCCGGCTAAAGCCGGTCCTACTCCGCGCATGCCCGCTCTTCATCAACTGAGTCGGGTCAAGTATTCCGGGACCGGCTGCTCAGGCAGCACGGACAGGACTTTCAGCCGCTGCAGCATCCGTTGGCTGGCGCGGTTGAGGTGTTCCTTGAGGTTCAGCGCGGCGGCATCGAAGGCGCCGTGCAGCAGCAATTCCAGGATCAGACGGTGTTCGGCCAGCATCGCGTCGTCAGGGCCGATACCCAATTGGCTATAGAAAATCCGGCTGATGATCATCGGGCTCTGGCCCTGGCGGATCAACGTCGCGATCTTGCGGTTGGTGATGCCGGCCAGGCAGTGGTGATGCAGGTCCTCCTCCAATCGCTCGATGTCCGCCAGGCTGCACTGCGGGTTATTCTGCGCCGCTTCGACCCGCGCAAGCATGGCGACCAGGTCGTCGCGGCTCAGTCCCGGTGCGGTCTGGCGCAACGCTTCAGGCTCCAGGCAGGCGCGCAGCTCGTAGTCTTCGGTCACCTCCCGAGCCGTAAGCGGCCCGGCCAGCCATTGGGAGTAGGGTTCTTTCTCTACCAGCCCCCGATCACGCAGACGCATCAGCGCCTCGCGCACCACGGCCCGGCTCACGCCATAGTGTTCGGCGGCAATCTGCTCGTCGAGCCGGTAATGACCGAACGCGATACAGGTCGACAGCGCCGCGCCGATTTCCTCGTAAATACGTTCCCCCAGCGGGCGGGTGTCGACCAGTTCTTCACTGCTGTCCAGACCCAATTGGTGGTGGGTCAGGGCCAGTCGTAGCGGCTCCACGTGGGTGCCGTCGGGATTGACCAGATAACCGCGTCCGTTGAATCGGCTGATCAGGCCTTCTTCATGGAGCAGGTCCAGCGCCCGGCGCACCGGCACCCGGCTGGTGCCGAACAGCTCTGCCAGCGGCGCTTCGAGCAGCACCAATCCTTCAGCCACGTCACCGTTGACGATGGCATCGCGCAGGACCTGCCGGATCGTGGCGTAGCGGGACGGGGTGCGGGAATCCTCGACGGACATCGATTTCATACACTTCTCGAGAGGCGGGCGGCGATTCTCGCACAAGACAGGTTGTCACTGCGGGTCACGTCAGAACGCACAGTATTGGAGCCGTTGTTACTTTTTTGCACTAAAACGTACCTTTTCGTAAATATCCATTATTTAGGCCGCTCATCACCTCACGCTCGTAAACCCGCACCTTCGGTCAGCTTCAAAAGCCTGGCAACGTATCTAGCGCGGCCGTCCTGGCCCGAAGGCTTGTCCATCGGGTCGCTCCAGATATCAGCGTACGCCCACTCTGGCACGCTTTCTGCCTTTGCTAAATGTACATTTTCCTAATATGTACATTAAAGGTAGATGAAATGTCCGACGCTCGCCTCCCGGATCCGTTACTCGCCGACGCACTGGCCATGGCACAAGATTTCGCCAGTGGCCGAAGCGACCCGGTGCAGGCCCTGGACGCGGTACTGAACCAGGCCGCTGCAGTCGATGACGTGTTTATTTCCTTCTCCACCCACCGGGCGCGTCGCGAAGCTCAAGCCTCGGCGGCGCGCTGGAAGGCCGGGCAACCCGCCAGCGTGCTGGACGGTGTGCCCATCGCCTGGAAAGACCTGTTTGACGTGGCCGGCAGCCCGACCACTGCAGGCGCGGCGGTGCGCCGTGATGTCGCGCCGGCGCTGCTGGACGCGCAGACCGTCGGCCTGCTGTCACGGGCCGGGATGGTCAGCGTCGGTAAGACCAACCTCAGTGAATTCGCCTACTCGGGCCTGGGTCTGAACCCCCATTTCGGCACGCCGCACAATCCGCTCGGGCATGACCAGCCGCGTATTCCGGGCGGCTCCTCGTCCGGCTCGGCGGTGGCGGTGGCGGCGGGCATCGTCCCGGTCGCCATGGGCACTGACACGGCCGGATCAATCCGCATCCCGGCCGCCTTCAACGGCCTGGTGGGCGTTCGCAGCAGTTGCCGGCGCTACAGCCGCGACGGCGTCTTTCCGCTCGCGCACAGCCTCGACAGCCTTGGCCCGCTGACACGCAGCGTGCGCGATGCGATCGCCATTGACGACATCCTGCGGGGTCGCACGAAATCGACCTCTTTGCTGCCACGCCCGTTGGCCGGCCAGCGGTTTTGGGTCGATCAGGCTGTCCTTGAGGATGATCGCGTCGAGCCCGCGGTACGTGACAATTTGCTGCGCGGTGTGAGTGCGGTGCAGGCCCAGGGCGCATTGATCGAGGTGCGTCCGTCGCCTGCCTTTCAGGCCACGCTTGATCTGATCCAGCAGCAAGGCTGGCTCGGTGCGGCGGAAGCGTTCGCCCTGCATCAGGCCTTGCTCGACAGCGACGCGGCCGCGCAACTCGACCCTCGCGTACGACGCCGTCTTGAAGCGGCGCGGGCGTTCCCGGCCAGCCACTTGATCAACCTCTACAACGCCCGCGAGCGCCTTCAGCAACAGATGAGCGACGAACTCGATGGCGCCTTTCTGATCACCCCGAGCGTGGCCCATGTGGCGCCGCCGCTTGCGCCATTGCTCAGCGACGATGACCTGTTCATCCGCACCAATCTGGCCACGTTGCGCCTGACCATGCCGGGCAGTTTGCTGGACATGCCGGGCGTGTCGCTGCCCAGCGGCCGCGACGCGCTCGGCCTGCCTACGGGCCTGTTGATCAGCGCGCCGTGTGGCGAAGACTCACGTTTATTACGCGCAGCGCTGGCCGTTGAGGCCGCGTTGCGCACGTCCCGAAACGAAGGATCCGATAACTCCGCTGGAGAACGATGATGGCTAAAGAAATTCTGTGCGCCTTCGGTGTCGACGTCGACGCCGTGGCAGGCTGGTTAGGTTCCTACGGTGGCGAAGATTCGCCTGACGATATTTCCCGGGGCCTGTTCGCGGGTGAGGTGGGTGCGCCGCGGCTGCTCAAACTGTTCGAGCGCTACGGCCTGCGCACCACCTGGTTCGTCCCCGGTCACTCGATGGAGACGTTTCCCGAGCAGATGAAGGCCGTGTTCGACGCCGGTCACGAGATCGGGGTGCACGGCTACAGCCACGAAAACCCCATCGCCATGACCCCCGAGCAGGAAGAAATCGTGCTCGACAAGTCCATCGAGCTGATCACCCAAATGACCGGCAAACGCCCGACCGGCTACGTCGCACCCTGGTGGGAGTTCAGCAAGGTCACCAACGAGTTGCTGCTCAAGAAGGGCATCAAGTACGACCACAGCCTGATGCACAACGACTTCCATCCGTACTACGTCCGCGTCGGCGACAGCTGGACCAAGATCGATTACACCCAGCACCCCGACACCTGGATGAAACCGCTGGTGCGCGGTCAGGAAACCGACCTGGTGGAGATTCCGGCCAACTGGTACCTCGATGACCTGCCGCCGATGATGTTCATCAAAAAGGCGCCCAACAGCCACGGCTTCGTCAACCCGCGCCATCTGGAAGAGATGTGGCGCGATCAGTTCGACTGGGTCTACCGCGAGCACGAGCACGCCGTGTTCACCATGACCATCCACCCGGACGTCTCCGGTCGTCCGCAAGTGCTGCTCATGCTGGAGCGTCTGATCGAGCACATCCAGAGCCATGCCGGCGTCAAATTTGTCACGTTCGACGAAATCGCCGATGACTTCGTCCGCCGTAACCCTCGCCACAGCTGATTGGCCCTTCATTCCGAGGCGTGACCCATGTCCATCTACAACAAGCTTGATCTGACCGGCTGGAAACCCCAGCAACTGACTTCCGAGCAAGTGCGCTACGCCACCTGGATCGCTTTTTTCGCGTGGGTCTTTGCGGTGTACGACTTCATCCTGTTCGGCACCTTGCTGCCGGAAATCGGTCGGCACTTTCAGTGGGGCGAAGCGGAACAGGCGGAAATCGCCACCTGGGCTGCGGTCGGCACGGCAGTCATCGCCCTGGCCATCGGGCCGTTGGTGGACCGCCTCGGTCGACGCATGGGCATCATTTTCACGGTCACCGGTTCCGCGATCTGCTCGGCGCTGACGGCACTGGGCGGGTCATGGGGCAAGTCGCCGCTGATCCTGATCCGCTCCCTGAGCGGGCTGGGGTACGCCGAAGAAACCGTTAACGCCACGTACCTCAGCGAAATCTATGCGGCCTCCGAGGACCCGCGCCTGGCCAAACGCCGTGGCTTCATCTACAGCCTGGTGCAGGGCGGCTGGCCGGTCGGCGCATTGATTGCCGCCGGCCTGACCGCGGTGCTGCTGCCTATTATCGGCTGGCAGGGCTGCTTCGTCTTCGCCGCGATCCCGGCGCTGGTGATCGCGTTCATGGCGCGCAAGCTCAAGGAGAGCCCACAGTTCCAGATACACCAGCGCATCACCCAACTGCGCAAGGCCGGCGACGCTGAGCAGGCCAGGCAAGTGGCGATGACCTACGGCGTGGACTACGAAGAGCATCGCACGGCTGGCATCGGTGCAGCGTTTCGGGGCACCTCGCGGCGCGCCACGCTGGTGATCGGCGCAGCGATCCTGCTCAACTGGGCGGCCATTCAAGTGTTCAGCGTGTTGGGCACTTCCGTGATCGTCAGCGTGCACCACATCTCCTTCGAGAACTCGCTGATCATCCTGGTGCTGTCGAACCTGGTGGGTTACTGCGGTTACCTGAGCCACGGTTGGATGGGCGACAAGATCGGCCGGCGCAACGTCATCGGCCTGGGCTGGATGCTCGGTGGTCTGTCGTTCACCGGCATGCTCTTCGGCCCCAGCAACATGCCCACGGTGGTCGGCCTGTACAGCCTCGGGCTGTTCTTCCTGATCGGTCCGTATTCTGCAGCCCTGTTTTTCATCAGCGAAAGCTTCCCGACCAGCATCCGCGCCACCGGTGGCGCGATCATCCACGCGATGGGCCCGGTTGGCGCGGTGGTCGCAGGGTTCGGCGCGACCACGGTGCTGAGTGCCGGCGGCGACTGGCAGACATCGGCGCTGTATTTCGGTGCCGTACCGTGCTTTCTGTCCGGTGTACTGATGTTCGCCGCCCGCCATGTGCGCCCCGAATCCGTCCAATAGCAACCGTCCAATAAGGAGCTGAACATGACTCGCACCGTAGCGTTGATTACCGGGGCCGCCAGCGGGATCGGCCAGGCCCTGGCGGTGGCGTTCGCGCACAAGGGCGTTGCCGTGGTGGGCGGCTATTACCCGGCCGACCCCCATGACCCCGAGATCACGGCGCGGCTGGTCGCCGACGCCGGCGGCGAATGCCTGATGGCGGAGCTGGACGTGACCCGGACGGCCTCGGTTGACGCCCTGGCCGAGCAGGCGATCAGCCGCTTCGGCCGGATTGATTACGCGGTCGCCAATGCCGGCCTGCTGCGCCGCGCACCGTTGCTGGAGATGACCGACGAGCGCTGGAACGAGATGCTCGATGTCGACCTCACCGGCGTGATGCGCACCTTCCGCGCGGCGGCCCGGCACATGGGCGAGGGCGGCTCCATGGTGGCGATTTCGTCGATTGCCGGGGGCGTCTATGGCTGGCAGGACCACTCGCACTACGCCGCGGCCAAAGCCGGTGTGCCAGGGTTGTGCCGCTCGCTGGCGGTGGAGCTGGCGCCCCGGGGGATTCGCTGCAACGCCGTGATCCCCGGGTTGATCGAGACACCGCAATCGCTGGACAGCAAAAACTCACTCGGACCGGAAGGCCTCGCCAAGGCGGCCCGTGCCATCCCGCTGGGCCGTGTCGGCCGGGCCGATGAAGTCGCCTCGCTGGTGCGCTTCCTGTGCAGCGACGAGTCCAGCTATCTCACCGGACAAAGCATCGTCATCGATGGCGGCCTGACCGTGCGTTGGCCGGAGTAGGGCGTAGCGCCGATCCGCTATTGATTGCGCCACAAGCCGCAGACTGAAAGAGGAAGCACCATGCAACTGGTCAATAAACGCGCGGTGATTACCGGCGCAGGCAGCGGCATCGGCGCCGCCATCGCCCGGGCGTATGCCGAGCAGGGCGCGCGGCTGGTCCTGGCCGATCGCGACGCCGTCACCCTGGCGAACACCGCCCAGCACTGCCGCGAGTTGGGCGTCGAGGTGGTCGAAAGCGTCGCCGATGTCGGCACCGTCGAGGGCGCGCAGGCCGGCGTCGACGCCTGCGTTCAGCACTTTGGCGGCATCGATATTCTGGTCAACAACGCCGGCATGCTCACCCAGGCCCGCTGTGTCGACCTGACCCTGGACATGTGGAATGACATGCTGCGGGTCGACCTGACCAGCGTGTTCATCGCCAGTCAGCGCGCCTTGCCGCACATGCTGGCGCAGCGCTGGGGACGCATCATCAACGTCGCGTCGCAGTTGGGCATCAAGGGCGGCGCCGAGCTGACCCATTACGCTGCGGCCAAGGCCGGGGTGATCGGCTTCAGCAAATCCCTCGCCCTGGAAGTGGCCAAGGACAACGTGCTGGTCAACGCCATCGCGCCTGGCCCGATCGAAACGCCGCTGGTGGCCGGGATCAGCAGCGCCTGGAAAACCGCCAAGGCCGCCGAGCTGCCCCTGGGGCGCTTTGGCCTGGCGGAAGAAGTGGCGCCGGTCGCCGTGCTGCTGGCCAGCGAGCCCGGCGGCAATCTGTTCGTCGGCCAGACCCTGGGGCCGAACTCCGGCGATGTGATGCCCTGATGTCCAGGCGAGAAGAACAGAGCAGCCGCGAATAGCTCATCACCAAATAAAGCAGGAGCGAATGACCATGTGTGGACTCTGCGGCTTGCTGGGCGAAGACGTGCACTGGAGCGACCCCCTCGGCGACGAATTGCCCCGTCGCCGCGAACGCCTGCGCCGGATCGCCGCGATCAACAAGGTGGTGGCGCCGTTTCGTCTGAAGGTCGAGGACTTTCAGGGCGTCTCCTACCTGCTGCTCGGCGCCACCGGCAAGCAGGAACTGGCCAGCGGTCTCGACCAACTGTGGCAACGGGCCGAGCAGTTGATCGGCCGCCCGCTGGATCCACTGGATGAACGACTGCTGGACCACCTGGAGCAGCACCCATGAGCATCGCCCTGAACGTCATCACCGGTTTTCTCGGCAGCGGCAAGACCACCTTGCTCAAGCGCCTGCTGCAGGGCGAAACCCTCGGCGACACGGCACTGTTGATCAATGAATTCGGCGATGTCGGCATCGATCACCTGCTGGTGGAAGAGGTCGCGCCGGACACCGTCCTGCTGCCCAGCGGCTGCGTCTGTTGCTCCATTCGCGGCGAATTGCGCGATGCCCTGACCGACTTGCTCCAGCGCCGGGCAAAAGGTGAAGTGCCCGCGTTCCGACGCATCCTGCTGGAAACCACGGGCCTGGCCGATCCGGCGCCCATTCTCGCCACCATCAACAATGACCCGCACCTGCGCGGGCGGGTGCACATCGGTCTGGTGGTGACGGTGGTCGATGCCAGCCATGCCGCGCTGCAGGAACGCCTGCACCCGGAATGGATGGCCCAAGTCGCCGCCGCCGACCGACTGCTGATCAGCAAGACCGACCTCGCCGATGACGATGCGCTGCGAGCGCTGCAGCGGCGTTTGCAGTCGATCAACCCCGCGCCGGTGCTGACCACGGATGCCATTCAGAGCGGCGATCAGCTGCTGCTCGGTGACGGGCTGCACAGCAGTGAGCCCGCGCAGGAAGTCGCGCGCTGGCACCTGATGGCCGTGCGCTCGACACCCGCCCGCCATGGCGAAGCGCAGGTCTGCTGCCTGACCTTCGAACGTCCGTTGGACTGGGTCGCTTTCGGGGTCTGGCTGTCCATGCTGCTAAGATGCCACGGCGAACGAATCCTGCGCGTCAAAGGACTGCTTAACGTGAACAACAGCCATGCCCCCGTCGTCATTCATGGTGTGCAGCATTGCCTGCATGCGCCGGTGCACCTGCCGCGATGGCCCGGCGACGACCGTCGTTCGCGATTGGTGTTTATCGTGCGCGGGCTGGACACCGCGCTGCTGCGCCGCTCCTTCGAGGCGTTCACCGACCGCCTGGCGCCGGCACCCCGGGAAGCGCTGGCATGACGGTGACGCTGCGGGTCTTGGGCACTTCGGTGACGCTGCTTGAATCCCTGCGGGTTCGCGCCGAAGAGGACCTGGGCATCAAGCTGGTGTATCAGGTGCATGACGTGCAGACCGCCCAGCGCATCGCGGTCATGCAGCCCGACAGCTATGACCTCTATGACCAGTGGTTCCACAACGTGGATTTCGTCTGGCCCGCCCGCGCCATCCAGCCCATCGACACCCGCCGTGTCGCTTTGTGGCACGAGATCAATGACTTGCCCAAGCGCGGCAGGCTGTCAGCCAGTGACCGGCTCGGCAGCGGCAGCGTGCCCAGCGAGCGGTTGTTCGTGCAGCACGACGGCAGCCTCGGCAGCGCGGTAAGTGAGCGGATCAGCATGTTGCCACTGACCCACAACGCCGACAGTTTCGCCTATCGACCCGAGCGCCTTCCCGCCGGTTTCAGTTCGGCGGACGAGAGCTGGGGCTGGCTGGTTGATCCGGCGTGGTGCGGGCGGGTGGCGCTGCAAAGCGACGCGGCCATTGGCGCGCTGGACGCTGCACTGGCGGTGCAAGGCGCGGGGCTGGCGCAGTTCAGTGACATCGGCAACCTGAGCATCGAAGAGATCGACGTGCTGGCCGACATCCTCGTGCGCAAGCAGGGGCAGGGCATGTTCGGCGCGTTCTGGTCTGACGATGAAGAAGCGGCGGAGCTGATGTTGCACCCGACGATCGACATCCAGAGCCTATGGTCGCCGACCCTGGTGCGCTTGCATCGCGCCGGCGTGAAATACCGTGTCGCCGTCCCGCGTGAGGGCTATCGCGGCTGGTTCGGCGGGTTGTCCCTGTCGCGCCATGCCAAGGGCGCGGTACTCGATGCGGCCTACGCGTACCTCAACTGGTGGCTGTCCGGCTGGCCCGGCGCAGTCATGGCCCGCCAGGGTTATTACATCGGCAACCCGGCGCGCAGCCGCGAACACCTGAGTGCCGCCGAGTGGGATTACTGGTACGCCGGGCTGCCCGCCCGGGAACAGCTGATGGGCAGCGACGGCTTGCCGCTGATCGACATCGGCGAAGTGCGCGATGGCGGCTCTTACGAGCAGCGCATGGGCCACATTGCGGTGTGGAATGCCGTGATGGATGAACACAACTACCTGGTGCGCCGCTGGGGGGACATCTCCCGGGCCGGCAGCAAAGGCACGCGCAAGCAGTGAAGCCCTGGCGCGGGCCGTAAGCCGGGGCGTCGCGGACCGCTGCGCTGGCGTCCCTGCAAAATGCCCGGCTGGCTGATTAGCCGATAAACACGTTCACAACCATCGATTACTCATGGACTATAGGCGCCATTTGGCGGCCTCTACAGGAGGCCTGCGCTCGTAGCTTCAGGATCCCGTGAATGAACATCAAGATTGAAGCGCTGATCGCCCGCAAGATCGGCTTCGCCTCCCACCAGAATACCGTTCCCCTCGTGCGCGAATTGAGCCTCTGGAACCAGGAAGAAACCACCCTTGAAAACCTGGTACTGACCTTAAGCACTGACCCGGACTTCGTTGAAAGCCGAAGCTGGAATATTGACCGCATCCATCCCGGTGATCGCCTCAGCGTCTCTGATCGCGACATCAAGCTGAACGCCGGTTACCTGTCCGGCCTGACGGAAAGCCTGAACGCCGACGTGGTCATGCGCGTGTCCCGGGGCGAGACGGTGCTCGTCGAGCAGCGTTTCCCCACCGAACTGCTCGCCCGCACCGAATGGGGCGGGTTGAGCGCGATGCCCGAGTTGCTCGCCGCGTTCTGCATGCCCAACGACCCCGCAGTGGACCGGGTGCTCAAAGCCGCCTCGCAGGTCTTGCGCCGTGCCGGCAAGAAAGACGGCATCGACGGCTACGAAAGCAAATCCCGCACCCGCACCTGGGAGCTGGCCTCCGCCATCTGGTCGGGGGTGTGCAGCTTCCAACTGAGCTATGCGCTGCCGCCCGCCAGTTTCGAGCAGCAGGGCCAGAAAATCCGACCGCCGAGTGTGGTGCTGGAAAACGGCGTGGCGACGTGCCTGGATACCGCACTGTTGTTCGCGGCCGCGCTGGAGCAGGCCGGGTTGAATGCGTTGCTGGTCATGACCAAGGGCCATGCGTTCGCCGGTGTCTGGTTGCAGCCGCAGGAATTTTCCCAGTTGCTGACCGACGAAGCGTCGGCCGTGCGCAAGCGTCTCGATTTGAAAGAAATGCTGGTGTTCGAGACGACCCTGGCGACCCAGGCGCCGTCGCCGAGTTTTTCCCGTGCGGTGGCTGCCGCCGAACGGGAGCTCGACGATGAGCAGTTCATCATGGCCGTGGATGTGCACCGCGCCCGGATGCAGAAGATTCGGCCGATGGCGCTGGTGTCAGCTGTCCCGGTCGATGGGGCCGACGATGCACCGCCTGTTTTTGAGGGGCTGGAGGAAGCGCCGTCGCTGCCGGGGTTCGATGTCGAGATCAATGAAGACGCCTCGGGCCCGGCCGGGAAACTGACGCTGTGGCAACGCAAACTGCTCGACCTGACCACGCGCAATCGTCTGCTGCATTTGCCGGACAGCGCCAAAGGCGTGCGTCTGCTGTGCCCCGATCCTGCGGCCCTCGAAGACCTGCTCTCCAGCGGTCAGCGCATCCGCGTGGTGGCCGTCCCTGACCTGAAAAGCGGCGGCCGCGATGAGGCCCTGTATGAACAGCAGAACAACGAGAGCCTCGTCGACGAAGTGGCCCGTCAGGCACTGGCGCGCGGCGAAGTCCTGGCCAGTCTGGAGAAGGTCAAGCTGGAAGCCACGCTGATCGACCTGTTTCGCAAGGCCCGCAGCGATCTGGAGGAAGGCGGGGCCAACACGCTGTTCCTGGCCATCGGCTTCCTGAAGTGGAAGAAAAGCGCCGACGACCCGAAAACCTATTCCGCGCCGCTGATTCTGTTGCCGGTCAAACTCGAGCGTAAAAGCGCCTTGTCCGGCGTCACCCTGAGCCTGCTCGACGAAGAGCCGCGTTTCAACCTGACCTTGCTTGAGCTGCTGCGCCACGATTTCGAGCTGTTGATCCCCGGGCTGGACGGTGAGCTGCCCAGCGATGGCAGCGGCATTGATGTGGCCGGCATCTGGAACAGCGTGCGCCGGGCCGTGCGCGATATTCCCGGATTCGAGGTGAGCACCGAACTGGTGCTGGGCACCTTCTCGTTCGCCAAATACCTGATGTGGAAAGACCTGAACGCCAACGCGGCGCAGCTGCTGCAAAGCCCTCTGGTCAAGCATCTGCTGGACCCCGACACGGCGGGAGAAGGCTTTTCCGGTTCGGCCGAATTCCCCCGGCCCGAGCGTCTGGATGCGACCGTTACGCCGGCGCAGCTGTTCGCACCCTTGCCGGCCGATTCGTCGCAAGTGGCAGCGGTGGTGGCATCGGCCAACACCCATAGCTTTGTCATGGACGGTCCGCCCGGCACCGGTAAATCCCAGACCATTGCCAACATGATCGCCCACAACCTGGCCCTCGGCCGGCGGGTGCTGTTCGTGGCGGAGAAACGCGCGGCCCTTGACGTAGTGTTTAGGCGCCTGGCGGAAAAGGGCCTCGGCGAGTTCTGTCTGGAGCTGCATTCCAGCAAGGCGTCGAAGGTTGAAGTGCTCAAGCAGCTGGACCGCGCCTGGGACGTGAGTGAAGCGTTGAGCGCCGAGGAATGGGAGCGTGAAGCCGCGCGGTTGCAGACCCTGCGCTCACGGCTCAATCAGCTGGTCGACGTGCTGCACCGACGCTGGGATAACGGCCTGACCCTGCACCAGTCCATCGGCCGGGTGGTTCGCGACCACAGCCCGCAGACGCCAAGGCTGGCCTGGGAAACGGGCACGGAACACGATGGGGCCGAGTACGCCGGGTTGCTGGATCTCGCCCGTCGCCTGGGACTCAATGGCAGTGCCGCCCGCGACCTGTCAGGTAAGTTTGGCGCCCTGGCGCAGACCCAATGGTCGAACGCCTGGCAGGCACAGATTGCCGGTGCCGCACGGGAAGTGCCCCCGGCCCTCGATGAATTGAACGCCGCCAGTGAGCGGCTGCTGGCACTGACCCACGTGCCGTTGCCGGTGGCTGAAGTGGCTCAGGTCCAGCAGCTGCATGATCTTGTCGCCCTGATCCTTGAATCCCATGGCCTGAACCTGTCGTTCGCCTTTGCACCCGACGCTGCCGCGCGCATCGAAGCGGCCCGGCGCAGTTGCCAGTTGCTCGAGAGCTATCGGGAGCTTGAAGAGAGCCTGTCACTGGATTACGCCGATGAAGCGTGCCGCCGTGTGCCGGTCGCGCAACTGCGCAGCGAGTGGCACGAAGCCGAGGGCAAGTTCTGGTTCCTGGGGACGCTGGCCCAGAAAAAGGTGGCGAAGAAACTTGCCTCGCTCGGTGGCGCGGCGGGCCTGCCGGACACCGTCGGCGACCTCGCTATTTTTGAACGCCTGCACGCCCAGCTGCTGGAAATGGACGCGTTGGCCAGCGACATGCAATCGATCCCTGGCTGGCAAGGGCTGAAGAGCGACCCGGTGCGCACGCTGCAGGCCGTGACCCTGGCCGAGGGGTTGCGCGGCAGGCTGATCGGGATGGCCGAATCACCCGAACACCTGGTTGCCTTGCGCGGCGCCGTGGCGCGTCTGGTGATCGACGCGAACGACATGCTGGCGCCGAATGGCCAACTCGCTACCGCGGTATCGACCTTGCAGCAGGGGTTGTCCCGCGTTGAGGCGGCCGTGCGTTTGTTCGCCGCGCTGGCGTGCACAAGCACTCAAACGTCCCTGAGCGTGGCGACACTTCGGGCGACGTCACTTGCCATCCAGCAGCAGGAAGAGCAGCTCAAGGCGTGGTGCGACTGGTGCCGGGTGCGCGAACAGGCGGCCGAGGCCGGCCTGGCCAATCTTGCCAAGGAACTGGAAGTCGGCAGTCTGTTGCCGTCTGCCACCGAGGAGACCTTCGTCACGGCCTATGCCCATTGGTTCGCCACCCAGGGCATCGACGGCGAACCGTTGCTGCGCAATTTCGTCGCGGCCGAGCACATGAGTGACATCAGCACCTTCGTGCGCCTGGACGACGAGCTGGCGAAACTGACCGTGCGCTATATCCGCGCCAAACTCTGCGGATTGATTCCGTCCAAGAACGACATTCCCAAAAGCAGCGGCTTTGCCATTCTCAAACACGAGCTGCAGAAGTCGCGCCGGCACAAACCGGTCCGGCAGCTGGCGATCGAGATGGGCGATGCGCTGAATTGCCTGGCCCCTTGCATGCTCATGAGCCCGTTGTCGATCGCGCAGTTCCTGCCCGCCGATCAGCCGCCGTTCGACCTGGTGATCTTCGACGAGGCGTCGCAAATCGCGCCGTGGGACGCCATTGGTTCGATTGCCCGGGGCAAGCAGGTGATCATCGCCGGTGACCCCCGGCAGATGCCGCCCACCAACTTCTTCAACCGTGGCCCGAACGCCGGTGACGACGACACCGCCGAAGACATGGAAAGCATTCTCGACGAATGCCTGGGGGCAGGGGTGCCGAGTCACAGTCTGAGCTGGCACTACCGCAGTCGCCATGAAAGCCTGATTGCCTTCTCCAATCACCGTTATTACGACAGCAACCTGATCACCTTCCCGGCCGCGGAAACCCGCGCCAGTGCGGTCGAGTGGCGCAAGGTCGAGGGCGTCTACGCGAAAGGCAAGGGGCGTTACAACCAGGCCGAAGCCCAAGCCATCGTCGATGAAACCGTCAAGCGCCTCACCGACCCCGGGTTTGTGGCGGCGGGGTATTCCATCGGCATCATCACCCTCAACTCCGATCAGCAGAAGCTGATCAACGACCTGCTGGACGCGGCCCGCAAGCAATACCCGCAGATCGAGCCGTTCTTCCAGGACACCCAGACCGAGCCGGTGGTGGTCAAAAACCTAGAAACGGTCCAGGGCGACGAGCGTGACCTGATCATGCTCGGCATTGGTTATGGCCCCACCGAACCCGGTGCGCCGGTGATGTCGATGAACTTCGGGCCGCTCAACAAGGACGGCGGCTGGCGCCGGCTCAACGTTGCCATCACCCGGTCCCGGCGGGAAATGCTGGTGTTCACCTCGTTCGATCCGTCGATGATCGACCTCAATCGGACCAACGCGCGGGCCGTGCGGGATTTGAAGCACTTCATCGAGTTCGCTCAACGTGGGCCGAAAGCGCTGGCCGAGGCGATACAAGGCTCGGTCGGCGGCTATGACTCGCCGTTCGAGGAGGCGGTCGCCCAAGGGCTGCGGCGTCTGGGCTGGCAGGTCGTACCGCAGATCGGCGTGTCACGTTTCCGCATCGATCTGGGCATCGTTCACCCTGATCGTCCGGGCGACTACCTGGCGGGTGTTGAGTGCGACGGTGCCACCTATCACAGCGCGGCCACTGCCCGGGACCGGGACAAAGTGCGCGGGGCGATTCTCACCGGACTGGGCTGGAACCTGCTGCGGCTGTGGTCCACCGACTGGTGGGTGGATAAACACGGGGCGTTGCAAAAACTGCACGTCGCGCTGAACGATCTGCTGGATCAATCACGACGGGACAGCGCGGCCGAACGGGTTGATGAAGCCGTCGCTGCGCCGGCAGTGGCCGACAAGGACCCGGTGTAAGGGGCCTGATCGGCGCGTGCGGAGTGAGGGTTACATCGGCGTGTTCATCAGTTCGCGCACGCGAGCGGCCAGGGTTTCAATGGCGAAGGGCTTGGTCAGCACATGCATGCCAGGCTCAAGCTGGTTGGCGCCGATGGCCGCGCTTTCCGCGTAGCCGGTGATGAACAGCGTTTTGAGTCCCGGACGGAGTTCGCGCGCGGCGTCGGCCATCTGGCGTCCGTTCATCCCGCCGGGCAAACCCACATCGGTGACGAGCATGTCGACGCGCACGTCCGAGCGAAGCAGCGTCAGTCCGCTGGCACTGTCCGCCGCCTCCATGACGGAATAGCCCAGCTCGCCCAGCACCTCTGTCACCAGCATGCGCACCGTGGGTTCATCGTCCACAACCAGAATCGTCTCGCCAACGCCAGCCGTCTGGGTGGCGGCATTCGGGATGTGCGCTTCATGGGCGCCGGGATTCCCGTGGTGGCGGGGCAGGTAGATGCACAGCGTGGTGCCTTGCCCGACCACAGAGGCGATGCGAACCTGCCCCCCGGATTGCTTGGCGAAACCGTAAATCATCGAGAGGCCCAGTCCCGTGCCCTGGCCGATGGGTTTGGTGGTGAAGAAAGGGTCGAATGCTTTCGCCACGACGTTGGCCGGCATGCCGGTCCCGGTGTCTGTGACGCTGAGGGTCAGGTATTCGCCCTCGGAGACCTCCAGCAGCGGCGCTTCGGCGGAGCCCACGACCTGCCAGCGGGTTTCGATGGTGATGCTGCCACCGTCCTGCATGGCATCCCGCGAGTTGATGCACAGATTCAGCAGCGCATTTTCCAGCTGGCTCGCGTCGACCAAGGCCACGCAGCTGTCCGGCGAGCCGACGGTCTGCACGGTGATGCTGGGGCCCACGGTGCGCTGAATCAGCTCGGTCATGCCTTCGACGAGGCTGTTGATCTCGGTAGGGCGGGGATCGAGTGTTTGCCGGCGGGAGAACGCCAGCAGTCGGTGGGTCAGGGCGGCAGCCCGCTTGGTGGCGCCTTGCGCCGTGGTCAGGTAACGGTCGACATCCGTCAGACGACCCTGGGCAAACCGTGCGCTCAACAATTCCAGCGAGCCGGAGATGCCCGCGAGCAAGTTGTTGAAGTCATGGGCAAGCCCGCCCGTGAGTTGACCCACTGCTTCCATTTTCTGCGACTGACGAAGTTTCTCTTCGGCCTGCATCAAGGCTGCGGTGCGTTCAGCCACGCGCTGTTCAAGGGTGTCGTTGAGGGTGCGCAGGGCAGCGATCGCCAGGTCGCGCTGGGCTTCCACCGAACGCCGCTCTTCCACATCGATCAAGACGCCCGGAAAACTGAGGGGGAGACCGTCCTCGCTGAAGTTGACGCGCCCGTTGGCCTCGATCCAGTAGTATTTGCCGTCCGCCCGACGCACCCGGTATTGATGGGCGTAGGCACCGCCGCGACCCAGCGCTTCGTTGATCGCTGTCATGAGCCCCGCCCGGTCTTCGGGATGGACGGTTGCCACCACCTGCTCCAGGCTAAGCCCTTCGTGGCCCAGCATCGGATCGAGTCCAAAGGCCCGGGCGAAGGCTTCGTCCACGGTGAAACTGTCGTTGGGCAGGTCCCAGTGCCACGTGCCGAAAATCGCCCCGGCCTCAAGCGCCAGCTGCACGCGCTCGACGTTGGCGCGGGCGATGGCTTCGCTCTGGCGCAAACGTTCCTCGGCATCCCGCCGCCCCGTCACGTCATTGAAGATGATCGCGATCTGACATTCGGCGGGATCGCCGACGGGCACGGCGCGCACGTCAAACCAGCGCTGAAAGGCTTTGGCATAGCTTTCGAAGGTGGCCGGTACACGGGTCTTGGCCACCCGCCCATAGGTGTCGAACCAGAATTGCTCCAGATCCGGGGCAAATTCTCTGACCCATTTGCCCCGCAGGTTGACGCCAGCCTCACGTTCAAATGCCGGGTTGGCTTCAACAAAGCGATAGTCGACCGGATAGTCATTGGCATCGAACTTGACCTGAACGATGGCGAAGGCGGCATCGACCGTCTCCAGAATGGTCCTGAACCGTTCCTCGCTCTGACGCAGGGCCGCTTCGGTGTCGCGGATGGGCGTAAGGTCGAGCATTGCGCCGATCATGCGCACCGCCTGGCCTTGAGCATCCCGGATGACGTGCCCGCGGTCGAGGACCTGGGCGTAAGTGCCGTCCACCCTTTGAAACCGGTACTCTTCGCTCCAGCCTGTCAGCCTGCCGTCTATCACGTCGTGGATCGAGGTGACGATGCGCTGCCTGTCATCGGCGTGAATCTGTGCCATCCACCAGTCGCCGGTCATGGCGATGGTGGCGAGCGGATGCCCGTAGACCCGTTCCAGGGCGTCGTTCCACAGGACGTGGTTGTCTTTCAGGTCCCAGTCCCAGATGGCATCGTTGGTGGCCTTTACCGCGAGGCGGTACCGGGTCTGAGCCTCTTCGATCGCTTGCTCGGCCACGCCGTCGACTGCGGGCTCAACCGCAGTGTCGATCGAGCCCGCCATCGCATTCTGTCGAATGCCGGTGCACAGGCTTTCCAGCCTGAGGGCTTCACTTTTCTTCAATGCCGAACGCAACTGGATGACTTCAGCCTCAAGGGCTTCCCGGGTCAAATGCTTCAAGTGTCCACCTGTAAACGTAACGTTATGACCTGAGACCGGGGGGCGCCATCGGCCCTCCGGGACTGCATCAGCCGGTTGATCCAGCAGTATCGGCGGCCAGCGTTTTACGCTGCATGCTGGCAGAATGCAATTCGGCTTCAGAAAGGACTCGCGCAGAAAGACAAAGGTTCCAGCCACAGGGGTGATTTGCCAGGCCCGACGGGGCGTCTGTTCCGTTGGTTTTGGCGGTGTTGATCGAGCCTGCGGCGATGGGCTGCTCAATGCCCTTGACCTTGCCGCAGTGGAAAGGTCTAGCGTGACCGCTTCGTCTCAACTCTCATCCAGGATGCTTCGTCATGAAAAAGATTGCCGCCGTTGTCAGCGTGATTGCTCTGCTTGCCGTAACCGCCGTCAGGGCCGATCAGGCGGAGGACGTCAAACAGATGCATGAGGCCTACCAGCAATCGATGGGCGCCATGAAGGACGACATGCATCACGGGATGATGAGCGACGATCCTGACGTTGCCTTCGCGGCGGGCATGCTGCCTCACCACGAAGGCGCAGTGGAGATGGCGAAGATCGAGCTCAAATACGGCAAGGATCCCGAGATGCTGGAACTGGCGCGCAAGATTGTGGCGGCGCAGGCGGCGGAAATCGCGCAGATGAAGGCCTGGCTGAAAGCGCATCCGGCCAAGTAAAGCGGCAAAACCCTGCGCCCCTGATCAGGGGCGCTGATGTCCGCCCATGCGGCGTGGCAGGGCAACGCAGGCGCTGCTGCGTGCGCATCAATTCGTGATGTTCGAGTCGATTTTCTTGCCCATGCTGATGCGCGGTTCGGTTGAGTAACCCACAGACTCATAGAACGCCTCGACGCTGGCATTGGCGCTGACGATCTGCAGGTTGATTTTCATGCACCCCCGCAATGTCAGGGCGTGCTCGGCATGACGAACCAACTGCACGCCCACGCCTTTTCTGCGATGTGAGGGGTGCACCGCCACCGCATACAGCCATCCGCGGTGCCCGTCGTACCCGGCCAGAACAGTACCCACCACCTCATTGTCCGTCAGGGCAACAAAGAACAGACCGTCCGCAACGGCCAGCTTTTTGTCGATGGCGAGGCCGGGCGTGTTATGGGCGGTTTCGTAGCCGAATACAGCGTTCCAGAGTTCGATCACGGCCTGGCGATGCAGCGCGTCGGAGTAGTCGGTAATGCCAGCCATGGTCAGGCTCCTTATTCAGCGGTAGTGGGCGAAGGGATTTTCTGCGCCTGCACTCGCGACTTATCGTCCCGAGACCAGTGCCAGCCGACAGGCCAGCCCCAAAAAAACCGCACCCAGCACCTGATTCAGCCGCTTGGCGATACGGACATTGGTCGCCAGCTTGTGCCCGATCCGACTGGCCAGGAGGATGACTGCGCCGTTCACCAGTAAACCGATGACATTCAAAACCGTGGCGAATATCAGCATCTGCACGACCAGCGAGGCTTTCGTTGGATCAACGAACTGCGGAAATAACGCCAAGACGAACAGTGCCATTTTCGGGTTGAGCAGATTGGTCACCAATCCCTGCCGGAAAATACTCAGAAGCGGCGTGGGCGCAAGGTCAGCATCAGCATGCAGCGGCGACGGGGCGCTGAACGCTTTCCAGGCGAGAAAAACCAGATAGGCAGCCCCCGCGAACCGCACCGCGTCGTAAGCGGCGGGCACATTGATCAACAATTGCGACAGCCCGAGTGCGGCAGCCAGCGCGTGACAATAGGTGCCCACCTGAATGCCCACCAGTGAAACGAAACCTGATGCTCTGCCCTGGCTCATGCTCCGCGATGCAATCAACAGCATGTCCGGGCCCGGTGTCAGCGTGAGCGCCAAGCAGGCGCCAGCGAAAAGCAGTAATACCGAGAGATCAATCATCACGTCCCTTCCCGAGGTCATGTAAACGGCTAGTGCAGGCACGCATGTTACCGGACGGTGGCGCTTCTCTGGAGGGCTTTGCGGGATGACGTCATTCAGTGGCGCCACGACCCATGGGGTAATTCAATGCGCCTTTCTGCCTTGGCCAGCGCGGCCTTCAGCGCCTCCTTGCTTAACGGAATGCAGTAAGCGGGCTTGGCCCGTTCGAATCGCCAGCTCTCGTCAAGGTTGCCGGCGTCGACCGCGTCAAATCCCACCTCGTCCAGTAGCCGGACGGCCAGCGCCTTCGCCCCAGGGTCATCGGCGGCCACCGGCAGTGCGCGTCGGTCGTGCGCTTTAACTGGGCGAGCATCGCGCATCAGGTCATCGGCCAGGATCGCGTTGAACACCTTCACCACATGGGCGTGAGGCAGATGCTCGGCGAGCAGCCGGCTGGTGGTGGTTTCGAACCTGTCCAGCGCCGGGATAGGGCCATCCTGGTCGGGATAGTAGTTGTTGGCATCCAGCACCGTTTTACCCGCAAGCCATTCGGCGGGCAGGGTGGGGTAGTGCTTGAAGGGAATCGCCACGAGAACAACATCGCCAAAGCGTGTTGCATCTTGGATGGTGCCAATTCGAGCCTGCGGGATCTCGGTGGCCACATTTTCCAGGGTTTCAGGCCCACGCGAATTGCTGATCATGACTTCATGGCCAGCCGTGATGAACAACTGCGCCACTGCGCGCCCGATGAAGCCTGCCCCGATGATGCCGATGCGCATGTGATAACTCCGATGATGTGCTGGAAGCGGCCATGATGATTGCGAACCAGCGGCAGATAAATAATCATCAGCCGCTTAGTCTCGCTACCAGGAGTGTTGAATCATGGACCGTCTCAGCAGCATGGAAGCCTTCGTCACGGCAGCGGAGTGCGGGTCTTACGCCAAAGCGGCCGAGCGAATGGGGCTGTCGCCGCAGATGGTGGCCAAACATGTCGCTGCGCTAGAGCATCGGCTCGGCGCGCGGTTGCTGAACCGCACCACTCGACGCCAGAGTCTGACCGAACTGGGCCAGGCGTATCTGGAGCGTTGCAAACACATTCTCAGTGAAGCGAGAGCGGCGGATTCCCTTGGCGAGATGATGAATGACACCCCGCGCGGCAAGTTGAAAATCAGCGCGCCCATCACCTTCGGCTCCTCTCGCCTGATGCCCTTCGTCACGACATTCCTGCGGCTGCACCCCGAGATTGAAATCGATCTGCAGTTGACCGATCGCTTCGTTGATCTGGTGGAGGAGGGGTTTGACATCGCATTCAGGATCGGCCCGGTGGAGGTGTCCAGCCTGACCGCCCGGCCGTTGGCGCCGTATCAACTGGTGGCCTGCGCGGCGCCTGGCTATCTGGCAGAACGCGGTGTGCCGCAACGTCCGCAGGACCTGAGCCAGCATGAGTGCCTGGGCTACGCCTGGTGGTCGCAGCCGACTGACCGCGAGTGGGTGTTCTGCAAGGGCTCGACGGTGGCGCGGGTTCAGGTGGCCAGTCGATTGAGGGTCAACGAGAGCCGCGCGCTGCTCTCGGCCGCGCTGGACGGCTTCGGCATCGTGCTCGGCCCGCTGATATTCCTGGAGCCTGCCTTGCGCAGTGGCGAACTGGTGCGAGTATTGCCTGACTATGAGGCGCCGAGCCGGCCCCTGCATATGCTGTACACCGGCAGCCGGCAGCGAACGGCCAAGCTGCGCCGGTTTATTGATGCGGCGCTGCTGCGGTTCGGTTGAGCGCTTCGTGCAGGTGGGCGCCGCGCTTGGTTCGAGGACTCAGCTATTCCGTTTAGTGCCCCCCGGACGACGCTGGCGCCTGTTTCTCCCTCTGGCTGGCTTGTCCTGAATGCCAGACCGGCCAGACCTGTGCAACAACAAACAGCACCTCGAAAACCGTAAACCCGAGAATCAGAAAACTCGCTCCCTTAGCGACTGCATAAAGCTGCCAGGCCGCAAACAGCGCCCTTGCCAGTGCGTCGTATAACCCGACGCGACGGCTCGGTTGCGCGAGGCGCCACAACGACCAGACCACCACCACGCTGCCAAGCAGATTGGCGAACAGCATCCCGTTGACGTCCAGCACAGGCACGGGCCGCTCCAGTGCCAGAGCGGCCGAAAGCGCGGCAAAGGCGCTGAACACCCATGTTGCAGTCCAAGGCGTCATGAAGCCTGCCGTCATTATCAAGTCGTAAACGGCGCTGCCTCTGACAAGGTGCCTGTTGGTCTTTGCGTTGATCATGATCATCCCTCAGAGTTGAGCCCGCAGGCTAAAGCCCGGTCTTAGGTCCAGAGTCAACGTGAGCATTGAACGTTATGAAAATAGGTGAAGTGGCACTGCACGCTGGCGTGTCTGTGGACGCGTTGCGGTTTTATGAGGAGAAAGGCCTGATCAAGCCCCGGCGCAGTGCCAATGGCTACCGGCATTATCCGCAGGAGACCCTGCAGCTGGTGGGGTACATCAAGCTGGCGCAGCAGCTGGGGTTTTCGCTGAAGGAGATCGGCGAAAACCTGCCGTTGCTGTGGAACAGCGAGCAGGTCTCCAGCGACCTGCTCGCTCGATTATTCAGCGAGAAAATCGCGTTGCTGGACGAGCGCATCGGGCAGATGCACGCGCTGCGCAATCTGTTGGCCGAGCGGGCCGGGCAGGTCTGTCCGCTGTTGGGCAATGGCGCTGCTGACTCGCCCTGAAGGGCGCGTCGCCTGGCAATGCCCGGCCGTCCGTAACGCCGCTTTCAGTCGCACAGCGCCTGGCTGCGACGCATCGCTATCGGCCGCACCAGGCTCAGTAATCCTGCCAGGGCCATGGCCGCACCGACCCAGAGCGGCGAGCGCAAGCCCAGGCCTGCGTCGATCGTCACACCGCCCGCCCAGCTGCCGAACGCCAGCCCGGCGGTGATGACCGAAGTGTGCATGATGTTCACCAGCGCGCCGGGCTCGGCCGCTTTCATGACGCGCGCCACCATCGCAGGATTCAGTGCGACACCTGTCAGTCCGAGGGCAAGGAAGCACATCAGGTTGAGCCACAGATGATCCCCGGCCAGGGCGAAGCCCGATAACGCCAGCACCATGATTGCCAAGCCCCAGCCGACGATCGCCATCATGTAGCGGTCCGCCAGCCGGCCCACCACCCAGTTGCCCAGCACGTTCGCGACGCCGTACAGCGCCAGCAGCGGTGCGACGAATTTCGGCGCGACGCCGACTTCCTGAATCAGGATGGGCGTGCAGTAACTGAAGGCGGCAAAGGTCGCGCCGATGATCAACCCGCTGGTGACGTACGCCGCCCAGAGGGGCGGGTTCTTCATGTCGGCGACTTGTTGGCGCAGTGGCGGTTCGCTGCCGTTGGCGCTCGCCGGCAGGCGCTTGCTCGCCAGCACCGTGCACAGCATCGCCAGCACCACCACCAGCCAGGCGCTCGCACGCCAGCCAAAGTGTTGCTCGACCCATGTAGTCAGCGGCACGCCTACGACCGGGGACAGCATCAGCCCGGCAAGGACCACCGACACCGCCCGACCGCGACGTTCCGGCGTCACGAGGCCTGCGCACACCGTCATGCACAAACCGATGCAGACGGCACTGGAGATGCCCATGACCACGCGAGCAGCAGCGAGCACCAGATAACTCTGCGCGGCCGCTGCGACTGCGCCGGCGACCACATAACAGACGAGCAGCGCGATCAAAGAGCGTTTGTTGCTGACGCCTTTTGACAGCAGCAGGACGGTCACAAGCGGGCCGCCGATCGCCATGCCCAAGGCGTAAAAGGCGATCAGGTTGCCGACCTGGGCGAGACTGACCGAGAACGCGTCGGCCAGTGCCGGCATCATGCCGGCGACCATGAACTCGGCCGTCACCAGCGAGAAAATCGTCAGGCCCAGAAGGTAGACGGTGGAGGGGAGCTTGCTGCGGCTGGACATGGGGTTCCCGAGGGGTAAAGAAGGCCGGCTACCCTAGGGATTGAGACGGGGCAGGTCAACAGGCAATCGAGTCACTGTCCCTGGAAAATTGGGGCTGTTGCATCATCCCGAGGCCCGCGCTTGCATCGCCAGCCATTCGTCCCGGGTCAATTCCCAGAACGTGGAAGCAATTGCTGTATCAGGCAACCCCCTGGCTCCAAACCGAGCCCGTCGTGCATCCGGTTGAGACCGGTACATGCTCTAAGGCACCTGCCAGTGAGGCTGCGCAAGCTGATGATGCGGATCTGAACCTCCGTGATCCGATCGAACTCCTGCGAATCAGCCCCGGTCAGAGCATGACGGATGCACCACCTATCTCCACTCCGTTAGCGGCACTCGTTTGCCAGAGGACTTGATCATGCTCGGAAAGAAATACCTCCCTCATCTGCTGTTCACCGCCGTATGCGCCGTCAGCAGCTTTTCGTACGCTGCCGAACAGCCAAGCGTGACGATGGATCGACCGGGCGCAGGGGTCAAGGAAATCAAGGAAGGCGATAACGCCCCTGACCAGTACCAACGTCCGAGCCTGGCCGTTAAAGACTGGCGCGCACGCCACCTGACTGCACCGGACAAGAACCAGCAGTGGGTGGAAATCAAGGACAAATACGCGTTGATTGACATCCCTACCGGAACGATCAAACAGATGGTGCCGAAGGCCAAAGGGCACAAGTAACGCCATTGGCTGAGACCTCATCTTCAGCCAACCAATGATGGCGTGACGTCTGACGCCTTCCCGGCTAAAGCCGGTCCTACAGTGGGCTCACCGCTAGCCTGACTAGATGTGTGTGGTCTGGTAGGACCGGCTTTAGCCGGGAAGAGGCCTGTCGGCGCACCATCAGTCTCGCGGCGTAACACATGACGTCTTCCCGGCTAAAGCCGGTGCTGCAGTGGGTTAACCGCTAGCCTGACTGGATGTATGTGGTCTGGCAGGACCGGCTTCAGCCGGGAAGAGGCTTGTCGGCGGCCCTTAAGGGCAAATCCCCATCCAGATAAAATTCATCCAGTTGTGGCGGTGATATGCGGGTACCGGACAGCATGCCGTGAACCTGTCCACGGTGGTGAATCTGATGCTGGAATAAGTGCAGCAGCAAGCGATCCACCCGTTCAGGAATAACGCCTGTCGCCTGCAACACGCGCGCGTCAACCTGGTACTGCCGGGGCGCGCACCGGGGACCGACTTCGGCAAAAACGCACAGCCCCGCATGCAGGGCAGCATTCCGGACGCGTATGCCGATCTGGCTCAACGCGTGTTTAGCGAGTGGTCGCAATCGACACTGGTGACCGAGGCCCAGGATGTCGCCGAAGCCATCTGGGGGGCGGCGAACGACCCTGGTTCGCCGATGCGCATCGCGGCGGGCGCGGATGCGGTCGCCTTGATGGGGGAGGCGGACTGACGATCCGCTGTTATCGCGGATCGTGCTGCCCATCCGACGAAAGCCCCTTCAAGGGAACTAACAATCAGGAACTCCACCGGTCCAAGCTGTTCCCCGAGCCGGTTGTGACAACCGGCTCACAGGTCGTCAGTTTTCCAGGCAGGAGCAGCGCATGAGCATCACCCCCACTTTTGATATCCGCAATTATGGCGCCAAGGGCGATGCCACTACTGACGATACCGTCGCCATCCAGAAGGCAATTGATGCCGCAAGCGCCGCGGGTGGGGGCAAGGTTTACATTCCTGGCGGCACCTGGCGGGTGTCGGACAGCGACGGTTCGGGCAACGCGCTCGCGCTGAAAAGCAACGTCACCCTCACCGGTGAGGGTGCCGGTGACAGCGTGCTCCAGTTGGCCGATGGCACCGGTTCGAACACCACGTCTCTGCTGGGCGTGGTGGCAGGCAGCACCGTGCGAGACGCCACCGTCAGCAATCTTACGCTGGATGGCAATCAGGCCAACGGCGGTGGGCAGGTCAGTGGCTGGTCCCAGTCGGGGGCGAACAGTACCAACCTGCTGATCGACGGCGTCACCGCCACGAACTTCAGCGGCAGTGGCTTCGACCTGACCGGCGCGTCAGTGCATCTGACAGTGCGCAACAGCACGGCCACCGACAACGCCTCCGACGGGTTTGCAGTGGGAGGTTCGCTGCCCGCACTGACCTTTCAGGACAACCGCGCGCTGGATAACGGCGCCAACGGCATCAATGTCGGCCTGGGCGGCGTAGCGGTTTCGCTGACCGACAACCAGGCGTCCGGCAACGCTGGCGACGGGATTTACGTCCATGAAGAAAGTGGCGTCGACACCGGCTTTTTCAGCGTCATCGGTGGCGACGTCTCCGGCAACGGCGGCGATGGCGTGCACATGCGCGGCATCGAATACGGCGGCGTGTATCGCCTCGACATCCACGGCAACGGCGGCTCGGGTGTCAATCTGCAAGGCACGACCCACATCGAGGTGTCCAACAACGTCATCCACACCAATGCGCAAGGCAATGACGTGCCGGAAGTGGCCATCCGCAACCTGGGCAGCGATAACGGCACGCAGAATTTCGTCTACGACAACCTGATCACCGGCGGCGCCGGATCGACCTGGGGCGTGGCCGAGGTGCCGTCGGACGTGGCGAGCGTGGAAGGCAGCGTGATCTTCGGCAACGTCATCAACGGCACTCAAGCCGGCGACATCAGCGCGGCGGGCAACGCAAGCCAGGTCTACAACAACAGCGATGTGCTGATCGTGCGCGGCAGTGCGGGCGCCGACACGCTGATCGGCAGCCGCTCGGACGAACTCATCAGTGGCGGGGCAGGGCGCGATCGCATCGATGGCGGCGCCGGTGATGATGTCATTCAGGGCGGTGCAGGCGCGGACCGCCTCAGCGGCGGAACGGGCAGCGACGTGTTTCGCTTTACCTCGGTCAGCGACAGTTACCGCACGGCCACCACGTCATTCACCGATCGCATCACCGATTTCAACGACACCAGCGACCGTCTCGACCTGACCCTGCTGGGATTGTCCGGCCTGGGCACTGGTCACGACGGCACGCTGAAAGCGACCTATAACGCTGGCACCAACATCACCTACCTCGCCAGCCTGGACGCCGATGCCGCCGGCAACCGTTTTCAACTGGCACTGGACGGCAACCACCTGAGCTCCCTGAGCGCGGCGAACTTCTTTTCGTCGATCACCGGCACGGCCAGTGACGACAAGCTGCTGGGTACCGCTGCCGACGACGTGCTGCTCGGCGGTGCAGGGCGCGATACGTTGTCCGGTGACGGCGGCGCGGATCGTCTGATCGGCGGCAGCGGCGGCGACACGCTGACCGGTGGCGCAGGCGCAGATACCTTCGTCTACACCCGCGTCAGCGACAGCCTGCGCAACGATGCCAGCGGCAGCTACGCGCAACGCGACCTGATCACGGATTTCAACAGCAACGGCCATGATCGCCTGGATCTCACCGCTTTGAATTACAAAGGCCTGGGCAACGGCTACGACGGCACGCTGAAAGTGGTGCTGAACCTCGCCGGCGATCAAACGGCATTGAAGTCGCTGGAGCCGGACGCCGACGGCAACCGCTTCGAAATCCTGCTCAGCGGCAATCACCTCTATGACCTGACCGCCAGCAACGTGCTGTTCGCCAACCCCGATGACACGCGCACCGATTCGTCCCAGCCGCTGACCTCGGTGAACGCCACCGGCACGGCAGGCGCCGATACGCTGTATGGCGACTGGGGCAACGACACCTTGTTTGGCCTGGCGGGCGACGACGTGCTGGCCGGCAGCGTCGGCGATGATTTACTGGTTGGCGGTGCCGGCAGCGACAAGCTCACCGGCGGATCGGGCGAGGACACCTTCCGCTTTGATCACATCAGCGACAGCTACGTCGGGGCGGCGGACCTGATCACTGATTTCACCACTGGCCACGACACGCTGGATGTTTCGGCGCTTGGCTTTACCGGCCTGGGCGACGGGCGTAACGACACTCTGCAGGTCAGTTACAACGCCAACAGCGACCGCACCTACGTGCGCAGCAACGAAGCGGACAGCGCTGGCCAGAAATTCCAGGTCACCCTGGCGGGGGATTACAGCCACAGTCTGAAGGCCGAGGACTTTGCCTTCAGCGCCGCCGTTAATGCGGCTGAGATCAAGGTGGTGGGCGTGGCGGCGCCGATGGACCATGTGGTGCTGTCCGACGCCTGATCGCCTTCAATGCATGCGGTCTCTCAGGCTGCACGCGATCTCATTGCAGGACCGGCATTAGCCGGGAAGAAGTCAGTCCGCACACCCTCACATTTGCGGTGTGACACCTGACGCCTTCCCGGCCAAAGCCGGTCCTACAGTGGGTTGAGCCAGTCCGACTTCCGCCTGGCAGTCAGTCCTGCCTCACCCAATGACTCCAATCTGTCACATCCTCGCCCCTGAACTGCCACATTGACACCGTAATGTCCTCGCCAATGAGATCGATCTCAAGCGAGTGATAATGAGTGACCTGAAAGACGTCGCACGGGTGGCCGGGGTTTCCAGAGCGACCGCCGCCCGCTGTTTCGCCTCCCCCGAAGTGGTACGCCCGACAACCCGTGACCAGGTATTCGCCGCCGCGCGAGAACTGGGTTTTCGGCCCAATCTGCTCGGCCGTCAGTTGCGCCTTCAAACCACCCAGCTCATTGGTGTCGTCGTGCCGAGCCTGCTCAACCCGGTGTTCGCCGAACAGTTTCAAGCCATGGAGCGCGCCGCGCGGTTGCGGGGCTACAACCTGCTGCTGGCGACCACCGACTACAGCGCCGAGCGGGAAAGCGCGGTGGTTGAAGAGCTGCTGCGCCAACGGGTCGACGGCCTGGTGCTGACGGTCACGGACGCCCACAGCAACCGCGTCCTGCAAAGCCTCAGCACCGAAGACACGCCCTTTGTTCTCGCCTATCACCAGCCCGGCAGCAGCGAATACAGCGCCGTCTCGGTGGACAACCGTGCAGGCATGGCCCTGGCCACGCGCTATCTGCTGGCGGCCGGTCATCGACGCATCGGCATGGTCGCGGGGCCGACGCTGCAGTCCGACCGGGCGCGGCAGCGCTACGCCGGCTACTGCGACGCATTGGCTGAACACGGCCTGGCCGCCATGCCCATCATCGAAATGCCCAGCCACACCCAGGCCGACTTCAGCGCGCTCGCGCCGTTATTGAGCGGCCCCCAAGCGCTGACTGCGCTGGTCTGCTCCAACGATTTGCTGGCGATCAGCCTGATCGCCGAACTGCGCCGCCACGGATGGGCGGTCCCTCAGCAGCTGTCGATCATCGGTTTCGACGGCATCGACATCGGCACTCAGATGCACCCGACCCTATGCAGCGTGGTCCAGCCCATCGCCGCGCTGGCGACCACCGTCATCGATCAATTGCTGGCGCAGATCGCCGGCGCCGCCCCGACTTCCCATTGCCTGCCGTGCCACATCCGGCCTGGTGAAAGTACTCAACCCTACAATCAGCCCTACGAGGAGACGCTCCATGATCCGCTTCAGTAAAACCCTGGCGGCACTGCTGCTGTGTGGCGTGGCCAGCCTGACCCAGGCCGCCGAAACCGCGATTTGCTACAACTGCCCGCCAGAGTGGGCGGACTGGGGCTCCCAGCTCAAGGCGATCGCCGACAGCACCGGCGTGCAAGTGCCGCTGGACAACAAGAACTCCGGCCAGTCCCTGGCGCAATTGGTGGCCGAGAAAGCCGCGCCGGTGGCGGACGTCGTGTATTACGGCGTGACCTTCGGTTTGCAGGCGCAGAAGGCTGGCGTCGTCGGCACCTACAAACCTAAAGGCTGGGAGCAGATTCCCGCAGGCCTGAAGGACCCGGAAGGCCACTGGTTCGCGATCCACTCCGGCACCCTCGGCATCATGGTCAACGTCGATGCACTGAGCGGCTTACCGGTCCCGCAGAGCTGGGCTGATCTGCTCAAACCCGAATACAAAGGCATGGTCGGTTACCTGGATCCGTCCAGCGCGTTCGTTGGCTACGTGTCGGCCGTGGCGATCAATCAGGCCATGGGCGGCACCCTGGACAACTTCGCGCCGGCCATCGACTATTTCCAGAAACTGGCGAAGAACGCGCCGATCGTGCCCAAGCAAACCGCCTACGCCCGAGTGCTTTCAGGCGAGCTGCCGATCCTGGTGGACTACGATTTCAACGCCTACCGCGCCCGCTACAAGGACAAGGCCAATGTCGCCTTCGTCATCCCCAAGGAAGGCAGCATCAGCGTGCCCTACGTGATGAGCTTGGTCGCCAATGCCCCCCATCAGGCCAACGCCGAGAAGGTGCTGGATTTCGTGCTCTCGGAGCAGGGCCAGGCGCTGTGGGCCAAGGCCTATCTGCGCCCGGTTCGCGCCATGAAAATGCCAGCCGACGTGGCCGCGCAATTCCTGCCTGACAGCGATTACGCCCGCGCCGGTGTGGTGGATTACCAGCACATGGCCGACGTGCAGGAAGCCTTTTCGGCGCGTTACCTGAGCGAGGTCAAGTAAGTGAGCAGCACGGTGTCGAAGGCGCAGAACGTGGCTGCGGGTGGGTTGTTGAAACGGCGTCTGCGCCCGACGGCCGCTTGGGCCCTCGCACCCGCCGCGGCGGTACTGGCGGCGTTCTGGCTGCTGCCATTGGCGCACCTGATAGTGCTCGGCGGACAGCAACGGGACGGCGCCGGCAGCGGTTACTGGCAAGTGCTCAGCAGCCCGCAGTATCTGGGCAGCCTGGCGCAAACCTGTGTGCTGGCTGCTGTGGTAACCCTCGCCGCGCTGCTGGTCGGCGGCATCACCGGCGTGTTTCTCGCCCGTCAGCGTTTTTTCGGTCGCACCACACTGGTGGCGCTGCTGACCTTTCCGCTGGCGTTTCCTGGCGTGGTGGTGGGCTTTCTGGTGATTCTGCTGGCAGGGCGGCAGGGGCTGTTCGCCATGCTCGGCCTGAAGCTGGCGGGTGAGCGCTGGGTGTTCGCCTATTCCCTGGCGGGGCTGTTCCTCGGCTACCTGTATTTCTCGATTCCCCGAGTGATCCTCACGATTATGGCCGCCTGCGAAAGCCTCGACCGCAGCCTGGAAGAGGCCGCCCACTCCCTCGGCGCCGGGCACTGGCGCGTGGTGTGTGACGTGATCATTCCAGGGCTCGCGCCAGCGCTGGTGTCCTGCGGTGCGATCTGCTTTGCCACGTCCATGGGCGCCTTCGGTACCGCCTTCACCCTCGGCACCCAGCTGAACGTCACCCCGGTGGCGATCTACAACGTGTTCACCAACTACGCCAACTTCACTGTCGCGGCGGCGCTGTCGGTGGTGCTCGGCGCGCTGACCTGGGCGGTGTTGCTGCTCGCGCGGCGCATGGTCAAGCAATCGAGGACGGTCCTGTGAAGCGCTCTTCGCTGTTCATCGCGCAGCTGCTGTTCACGCTGCTGGTCTGCGCCTTCATGTTGGTACCGGTGCTGATGTCCTTGGTGGCCGGGCTCACCCGCAATTACTTTCAGGGCGTGTCCAGCGGACTGACCTTCGACTGGATCGCGCAAGTCTGGCAGGCCTATTCGCCGACGGTGTGGCTGTCCCTGCAACTGGCGGTGGCGTGTGCGGTGTGCGTCTGCGTGATCGGCGTCCCGGCGGCCTATGCGCTGGTGCGGATGAACAACCGCTTCAGTCGCGCCTTCGAGGAATTGATGGTCTTGCCGGTGGCGATGCCCGGCCTGGCCAGCGCCCTGGCCCTGCTGCTGACCTACGGCCAGTTCGGCAGTTTTCGCAGCAGTTGGCTGTTCATCCTCGTCGGCCATGTGCTGTTCACGTTGCCGTTTCTGGTGCGGCCAGTGATGGCGGTGATGCAGCGTCAGCACCTGCCGACGCTGGAGGAGGCCGCCGCCAGTCTCGGTGCCGGGCCGTTGCGACGGTTTTTCAGCGTGGTGGTGCCCAACTGCCGGGCGGGGATTCTCGCCGGCGTGCTGATGGTGGTGACGCTGTCCCTGGGCGAATTCAACCTGACGTGGATGCTGCACACGCCCATGACCAAAACCCTGCCGGTCGGTCTTGCGGACAGTTACGCCTCGGCGCGGCTGGAAGTCGCCAGCGCCTACACCCTCATATTTCTGCTGATGATCGTGCCGCTGCTGGTGGCGTTGCAGGCCATCAGCGCGCGCCTTTCCCGTGGAGAGCAAAGATGACTGGAACCACGCTGCGCCTGATCGGCTGCCGCAAGGCTTTCGCCGACGGCACTGTTGCCGTTCACGACCTCAACCTGACCATCGAGGCGGGGGAGACCCTGGCGATCCTCGGCCCGTCCGGTTGCGGTAAAACCACCACCCTGCGGATGATCGCCGGGCTGGAGCGGCCGGACGTAGGCCAGGTGTTGTTCGGTGATCAGGACGTCACCCGTCTGCCCATCGAGCGTCGCGACGTCGGCATGGTCTTTCAAAATTACGCGCTGTTCCCCAACCTCACCGTGGAAGGCAACATCGCTTATGGCCTGAAGGTGCGCGGCATGTCTGTTGCCGAGCGCAACAAACGCTGCGCCGAACTGCTGGAACTGGTCGGCCTGCAAGAGCACGCCAAACGCGGCATTCATGAGCTGTCCGGCGGACAGCGTCAGCGGGTGGCGTTGGCCCGCGCGCTGGCGCCACGGCCGAAAGTCCTGCTGCTCGACGAACCCCTCGCGGCACTGGACGCGCAACTGCGCGAGCGCCTGCGCAGCGAACTCGATCAGCTGTTGCGCAGCCTCGGCATCACCTCAGTGTTCGTCACCCACGATCAGGGCGAAGCCATGGCCTTGGGCGACCGGATTCTGGTCATGCAGCAAGGGCGCATCGCCCAGCTCGGCACGCCGCGTGAAATCTATCAGCAGCCGGCCAATCCTTTCGTGGCCGGTTTCGTCGGCAACCTCAATGCCTTTTCGGTGGCAGGCCGTACCGTCAACGGCCTGAAAGTCAGCGGCGGCGAGCTGCCCTGGGCTGAGGCGAGTGATCCATCCACGGTGTATTGCCGGCCTGAGCATCTGCGGGTGGTGACGCGCGAAGGGCAGCTGCACGGGCGTTTGCTGGGACAGTTTTTTCAGGGCGCGCAAAGCCGCTTGCTGATTGAGGTCGGCGCCGCGCAACCGCTGCTGGTCGACAGCGCCGACAGCGTTATTCATGCGCCGGGCGATCTCATTGCCCTGGCCATCGAGCCGCAGGCGCTGTTCGCCCTGCACCCGTGATCCTTGTTTAAGTGAGTTGAATGTGAACGCCCCGTTTCTCATCGCGCAGATCAGCGATCTGCACCTTAAAGCCGGCAACAAGCTGACCTATGGCGTGGTCGACACCCTCGGCGCCTTGCGTCGCGCGGTCGATCATCTGAACGCCAGCACGCCGCGGCCGGACATCGTGGTGATCAGTGGCGACCTGGTGGACTTCGGTCGGCCGGATGAATACGCCGTCCTGCACCCCGAGCTGGCGCGCCTGAGCATGCCGTATTACCTGGTGCCCGGTAATCACGACGTCCGCGAGCACCTGCTGGCCGAATTTGCCGATCACGTTTACCTGCCGCTCTGTCCCCAGTCGCCCCTGGATTGGGTCGTCGAGGAGCACCCGGTCCGTCTGATCGGACTGGACTCGACGATCCCCGGTGCCCACGGCGGCCAAGTGCTGGACAGCCAGATGGCCTGGCTGGATGACGTGCTCGGCCGGCGCCCGGAGGTGCCGACCCTGGTGATCATGCACCACCCGCCGTTTGTCACCGGCATCGGCCACATGGAGCGCGAGGCGTTCATTAACGGGGCGGCGCTTGAGCAGGTCATCACACGGCACCCGCAAGTCGAACGGGTGCTGTGCGGTCATTTGCATCGGCCGATGCAACGGCGCTTCGGCGGCAGCATCAGTTGCACCTGCCCGGGCACCTCGCACCAGATCGTGCTCGACCTGCGCGACGACGCCCCGGCGCATTTCAACCTCGAGCCGGCGGGCTATCTGCTGCATCGCTGGGAAGCGCAGCAGGGCCTGGTCACCCACAACGGCGTGTTCGGTGATTACCCGGGGCCGTACCCGTTTTACGACGCTCAGGGGTTGATCGATTAGGCACGCCCCATCTCGGTGGACTGTCCTTACGCTTTGGCCTGGCGGCGCCCGAATGTTCTGCGGGCGCTGATGGTTGGCGTACGACTGAAGTGGGTTACCTATAATCAGTCTATAGTCGTTCTATAATCGCCTATAAACGTAGATTTCACCCATATCTATAATTGGTCTATAGTCACTCTATAATTGCCTATAGAGCTGTGCAGAGATCTACAAATGCCTGAAATCCTCTACCACCGTCCCGAGCTGGCCACCCGGCTCTCCAAGCTGATCATGCAGGTGTCGGTGGGCAGTTCCGCCAGCTCCGGCGTCTTCCTGGCAGCGCCACGGCGTACCGGCAAATCCACCTTCGCACGTGAAGACCTGCGGCCTGCGCTGGAAAAAGCGGGGGCGATTGTGTTGTATGCCGACCTCTGGCAAGACCTCACCAAAGACCCAGGTCTGGTCATCGTGGAAGCGATCCGCGAAGCGGTAGGTCGCAGCGACGGTTTAATCACACGGCTGGCCAAGGCGTCCGGCGTGGAGAAGGTCGTTGTCGGCGGCTTGAACTTCAGCGTGGATAAAATCGGGCTTGGAAGGGACATCGACCTCACCACGGCGCTGGTGGCGCTCTCCGACGAATCAAAGAAGCTCATCGTGCTGATGATCGATGAAGCGCAACACGCGATCACTACCGAGGCGGGTGTGGCGGCGCTGTTCGCACTCAAGGCGGCGAGGGACGAACTCAACAGCTCCCGGCACCACGGCCTGCGAATCGTTTGCACCGGCTCGAACCGGGACAAGCTGGCCATGCTGCGCAACAGCAAGGATCAGGCGTTCTTCGGCGCGTCGATGGTGCCTTTCCCGACGCTCGATCAGAACTACATCGACTGGCTGTGCGCCAATATCGACCTGCCATCTCCGCTCGATCCGGCAGAAGTGTTCCAGCTGTTCAAAGAAAGTGGCTATCGGCCCGAATTGCTTGGCGCAGCAGCTGATGCTATTCGCTTCGACTTTTTCATCGACCCTGAAAACGTACGTGAGCGTTTTGCCGAGCTGGTCCGGGCGCAGGCGGATGAGCTGAACGCGAACCTCAAGAAGGTGATCCACAGCCTGACCCCGATCCAGTCGGCCGTCATTCGCGTCATGGGCAGCATGGGCGATAACTTCGCCCCGTTCGAGGCGCCCACCATGGCGTTGTACGCCACAGCGATGAAGCAGTCAGGCGTTGCCGAAAGTGCCATCAAGGTTGAGGTGCCGGGGGTGCAACAAGCGCTCATTGCCTTGCAGGAAAAGAACCTGGTCTGGAAGGCTTCCCGGGGCGTTTACGCGGTGGATGAGCACGTGATCGTTGATCTGCTCCGTGCCGACGGGCTGCTTGACGGCTTGTAGCGTCGCGGCAGCCCGCAACCGTCACCTCTTAAGGGCTATGGCCTCTTGGACAAGGCACTCAAGGGCAAACTGCTCGGTGTAGGTCATCTGAATCGGGGTGGTCTCGCCCTTGACGGTCCTTTCGCCATCCAGGATGTAGCGGATGCGCTTGTCAGTCACACCGATACGCTTTGCGATCCACGAAGGTGTTTGGCCAATTCGCGAGATCAGCTTGTCAGCGTATTCGGTGGAGGGGTTATAGAGTTCTGCGTTGGGTGTCATGTGACGTCCAGGTAGAAGTCGGGCGGGGTGCCCGAGGAGATTGCCACACAGTGTGTCAATAACTGGAGAGTGTGGCGACCTCAATATCACGGGTTTACGCAACATCAGGCTCGGCAAATCTTATGTCCAGCGTACGTGACGACTTGATCATCGCAGCGCACTCATCCCTCGGTACGGGTCTGCTGAAAAGATAACCCTGTATCTGATCGCAGCCATGCTTCACCAGCAGCTCCAGTTGCTCGAATGTTTCGACCCCTTCGGCGATGACCTTCAAGTCCAGCTCATGCGCCAATACGATGACCGCTCGGGTGATCGCCTCGTCTTCATGATTGCTCATGATGTCTTTAATGAACATTCTGTCTATTTTGAGGATGTCGATAGGGAATCGCTTCAAGTAGGCCAGGCTGGAATAACCCGTTCCGAAATCGTCGACCGAAAGGCCTATCCCGTATGACTTGATGTCTCGAAGTATTTCAACCGCCGACTCGGGTTCAATCATCAACACCGACTCAGTGAGCTCGAACTCTAAAAGAGTAGGGTTGATACCGTATTCTTCCAGGATATGTTTGACGATGTTGGCCAGGCCTTTTACCTGAAGCTGCCTGGCGGACAGGTTGATGGCGATGGGTACCAGTCTGATATGACTGTCTTCCCAGCTTTTCAACGTCTCACAGACTTTCCGGATGACCCATTCGCCCACCGGAATGATCAGGCCGGTCTCCTCAAGCATGGGAATAAAATCAGCGGGAGACACCAGGCCGAGCGAGGGATGATTCCACCTTAACAAAGCCTCCAGGCCACTGATGCTGCCATTTGCGAGGCTGACCTTTGGCTGGAAATGCAGAATAAATTCATCGCGTTCCAGCGCACCCCGTAAGAGTGTTTCAGTTTGCAGGCGTTTGACGGCACTTTCGTTCATCTCGGCGTTATAAAACTTGAAATTATTACGCCCACTTTTCTTCGCATGGTACATGGCGGTATCCGCATTCTTGAGGATGACGCCGGCGTCATCTCCGTCAAACGGATAATTGGCGATGCCCACGCTTGCTGAAACAAATATGTCCTGGCCGCGAAGGTTGAACGGCTTCTCCATTGCGTCAACAACATGGGCCGCCAGGGATTTGATGAAACTTGCCGAGTAGACAGGGTGTGTGACCACAATCGAGAACTCATCCCCGCCCAGTCGCGCAACCATGCTGTTCTCATCGATGTACTCTTCCAGACGTCGACTCGCCTGGATAAGCAATTCATCGCCCACGGAATGCCCCATGGTGTCGTTCACGGTTTTGAATCTGTCGAGATCGATAAAGATGACGCTTATTGCAGATGGCGCGGAGGCTGTGCGGCTGATTGCAGCGTGCAGGTAATTATTGAGAAACCAGCGATTGGGCAAGGTGGTGAGCGAATCATTTTCGGCAAGATGGGTGAGTTTTTTCTTCGCGTCATCCCTTTCAAGCGCGGCTGCCAACAGGTTTGCCAATGTCTGGATGTAGCTAACATCTTCACGGGTAAAAACATAGTCAGTGGTGGCATACACCCCAAGAACGCCCTTGAAAACATCCCTGCACGATATATCAACTTCCAGGGTGCTTCTGATGCCATGGGTTTCCACTGTGTCATCAGTCAACAGCTTGTAGGTGTCATCAGCTCCATCGGAAATGATGGCTAGCTCAGTCGAAGCGCCCATGCGGCTGGACACTTGGCTCGCGTAGCTGCGGCGGATGTCATCGTGGGTCAGGCCAATCTCAGCGCTGAGGATCACCCCGTGACTCACTTGGTCAACGACTGATAGCGCTGCCTTGCTCATTTTCAAACCTTGCGCCGCCGTTAGCGCCGCCAGTTGACCCAGGGCTCTGACGTTTTCCTCGGTCAATGCCTGCTGGCCAAACAAGGCGATCAGGTTTTGCCTTCTGGAGTTATCCAGAATGGCGACCTCAAACTCTTTTCGGTCGGTGATATCGATGTCGATGCAGATATATTTTTCAACGCCGCCCCTGTCATCGAGGATCGGGATGATGGTGCGTTGATGCCATTTATCTGTCCCGGCACGACCTGAAAGCCTGACCTCACCGTTCCACACTTCACGTTCAGGTGTCCATTGCCACGGCTGAGTGGCGCAATACATGCCGTTCCAGACTTCATCGATCGTCAACGCCAGAAGCTCAGCGCGAGAACGCTGGGCGCTGGATACGAATCGTTCGTTAACATAGGTAATACGGCCGGAGGGTGAAAATTCGCAAACGATCGAAACCTCGTCCAGGGCATTCTTATGCTGCACCAATGTGTTCATCAACGATTCAATGCGCTGACCAAAGTGGTTGCGCATACTGGCTGCCGTACGGTTTACCGCCTTTATGGCCTCCTGTATTTCCACGGGCGCATCGGCCACCAACATCGCTTCTGCTGCCACCGCACCTGAAGCGATTTCCGCTTCATAAGAGTGAAGTTTGTCCAGGTGTGCGAGCGACCGTTTGATCATGAACCCCATCAACAGCAAACTGGTCAGCAGAAAAAGCACTGCCAGTACGGTCGCCTGCACCACCAACGTACACAGTTCAGCCGCTATTTTCTCGGCATTGAAAGACAGGCGCATCACGCCATAATCTTTGCCCCCTATCGTTATCGGACGGTTGACATCGAATAACCGTGCAGCCACCTCGGATTCTATCCACGCGGGGGCTCTTCCAGCAGGCGCCTTGGGTGCCTGCAGACGAATGACGCCACCTGACAGGTCAATAAACATGGCCGACTTGAACGGTGAGCGAGACAGGGTTTTTTCGAGGGTCCTTTTGATGGTGTCGTAATCGCCGATGATGACACTTTCTTCAACGGCCTGTGCCGCCACCTCTATCAGCATGTTAGCGCTGTCTTGTATCTCTTCAATGTGCTGGAGCATCTGGTTTTTATAAAAAAGACCCAGCCCGGTTGTCAGAAATACTACGATCAAAAAGGACAGCATCGCCAATATGCGCGACGTCAGTGATCTGGGCATCAGGCTTTTAAAGAAATTCATTAACAGCCTCTCCCGCTAGGTGTGAGATTGATTACTTATGGTTTGCTGGAGCGCTGTTATAAAAATCACGATAGGACGCATAATCCGCTTCCGTCGCAGGAATAAACTTGATCGGTTCAGGTGCATGGACGAGCTCAGTCGCGTCATGAAGAATTTTGCTGCCTTCACTATCATATTGCATATTAAAAAATGCATCGGCGACCGCCGTCAGTTCTTTTTGAGACACTCTGGGGGAGGCCATGAGGGCTAAATCGTTGAACAAGGACGAGTTCCACAGTACGCGGAACGACTTGCCTTCTCTTTCGGTGTAGCCGCTGACCAGCTGTGAATTAACCCCCATTGCCTGGGCCTTGCCACTGATCAGCTGGCTGAACGCACCATCCATGTTTCCTGCAAACACCGTAGACGTATTTATCCCTTTCTTTACCAATTCGGCGCTGGTGACTTTATAAGCGATGAACGCTTCGGGTCCCGGGTACACGACTTCCTGGCCTTCCAGTTCAGCAAGGCTATGGATGGGGGAATCGGCAGGTACCACGATTTGCCCTTCCAGGGGAGGGGCGTCACGGCGACCAAACACCTTCCAACCCATTTTGTCGCGCTCTGGACTGAAAAGATGGTTGGTAAAAGCGAAATCAACTTCTTGTGCGAGCACATAACTGGTGGTGTCGGAGGAGGTACGCCCTAATTTCAGGGTCAGGTTCACGCCGCTTTTGTCGGACACGTACCGAATGATCGGGTTCCAGAAACTGGCTGAGAGATTAAGGTTGTATTGATTGACCGGCGAAAAATTGTAGACTTTAACGTCTTCGGCACTCGCCACATTTGACAACCCAAAAGACAGCGCAATAATAAAAGCTTTGCAGGTTAGGCGTAACGTCACGTGTTCACTCCAGCGGTAGACTAGCTTCTGACCCAACGGTGATTAACGTTAAATCAAACTCATCAATCCAATATAATCGGCCGGGCACGGGGGATCTTAAGCACCCTTTGCTTAAATAATTAGTTAAGTCTATTGGATCCACTGATCCGCCCGCATTGATCCCTGTGATAACGCCGTTATCCATACTCGTTTGGATGAGGGAGGTGATCGGAGGAAGAGCCGTTATTCCGACAGTGGATGCATTCCTGATGGTGACGCGTCTGGCCCGCTCCGGCATTCGTCCTGGTGGAAGCAAGGCGACCTGAGTGGGTCAAAGAGTTAGTGTGCGGGTCAGTTACCGCTCAACCACTCGCGCTTCCGAGGGTGGCTGGCCGTCTATACCCGCCGCTCTACCCACTGGCAGAAAACGCGGCAATACGATCATGTGCGGTACTGCAAAGGCCGTTAATACAGCGAACAGCGCGCGGATTCCGGTGCCTTCCTGCAGCAGGAAGACAAGACCTCCAACCAAGATGAACAGAGCAGCGCCCAGGCATATTGGCCAAGTGAGGCGCAGGTAGGCAGACAGGTGAGGCGCGCCCAACAGACGCTGGCGAACCTGGGTCTGAGGCGCGGCGTGCAAGCTATAAAATCCAACAGCGAAGCCGACGAGGGGTGGTAACAGCACCACGGCAAACAGTGTGGCCGCTAACCACAGGCTGCGTTGGCGCCAGGAGGCCAGCAGCAATACCGGTAGCGCGATGACGCCGCTTGTGGCGAGCAACCACGTCAGCCGTTCCGCCAGTCCATGGGGTTCGCCCGAGCCGATGGTTAACGCGAGCAACCGGGCGACCTCTGTCCCATGCACCACTGCCGGACCGCCAATGATGAAGAGCCCCAACGCCAGCGATGTCAGCCGCTCGTGGAACAATTCATCTTCATGGAAAAAATGCCAGGCCGACAGCAGCAGAAACAACAGGAGTGCCGTCGCACTTGCCAGCTGCCAGCAGAGTAGACAGCCAAGGGCTGTCGCCAGGTACGAAAAGAGGAAAGCGGGGCGTCGTGCCGTTGCCACCAGATGCATATCGCTTACCCCGTGGAGAAGCCCCAGGCCCAACCCTACCGCCAGCGCAAACGTCATCTGCGTCGCTGCCCCGGCCAGGCTGGCAATCACGGCGGTCGACAGCATGACTAGCCAGCCCGTCCTGTTCACTCTCAGGCGCCTGACTTCGCCAGAGCGGCGTGCAACTTGCGCTCGGAGGTGAAGGCGTACACGACCTTGGCCAGAACATCGAGTACCAGGAAGATCCAGATGGTTGCGGCATCGCTTACCATCCATATCCCCTCTGGCCCGATGGCGAAAACAACCGGGTAGATCAACCAGAGCACAGTGAGAAAACCGATATTTTTACGGTACGCCGCGCCAATGGCCGGATGCTGCCCGGCGATATTCGCCAGTGGCTTCCACAGCAGATAAAGCACACCGACAAAAGCCGCGCACGACCAGGCAAAAAATACCCATTTCAAGGTGCCGTAAGGCGCCAACGAGGCGATCAGACCGGCCACTATCATCATCACATCCAAGGTCACGATAGACGCCACGAAGCCGGCTTGGCCTTCCTGCTCACGGCCGCCCAGAAACGCCGAACTGACGACCCCGGCCAGCAGTAGGGGCGTGGTTAAGGCCCAGTCGACGTAGCGAGCGAGATAGGTAACGCTGTCGTCCGGTTTGATCAGGTTACCCACGCCCAGGTACATGCAGAGGTAGGCCGTTGCCGCAATGAAAGGGACGGCGGAGTGGACCAGTGTGTGGCCGCGCAATGGGCCGCTGTGAGCGCCTTTGGCGTAGATGGCCAACGAGGCAAGCGACATGATGACGAAGCCCAGGAGCAGAGGTATTGGGGTCATTGGGGTGTCCAGATAGTCTATGAGATCCGCTTGGCGACGCCATCTCCCAATCAGAGAAGGTTTTGCCGAGCGCTGCAGTCAGATAGAGAAGTCACGGACTAAATTGGTTCAAGATGTTTCGCTGGTGCTGACAGACTCCGCTCCCTGGGCCTGCATTCCCCACATTCACCACCAGGTTGCTCCGGGATCAACGTCGTCGATCCGAGCAGCCCGAAAAAGTGACGCTATGATGGCTACAGATAACTCGCCTGTCTGGCTTGAACGTGTCGGTCGGTGATCAGCTATCGGATTCTGCGTAGCGCATCCTCCAAGGCGTTGCGCAGGTGCTGCTTAAAGCCACTTTCCAAGGGGGCGCATATGAACAAAGCGATACTTTACGGTCTTGCACTCACGTTCAGTTCTTCACTGTGTTGGGCTGCCGATAAAGTGACGACTGTGCCGGTCAGCTTTGCCAAGGGGACAAACAGTACGAAGGTCAACGGATCATTCAACGGCTATGACAGCGTCCAGTACACGCTGTCTGCCAGGTCAGGTCAGCACATGACGGTACGGATCACGGGCAGTCGCAATGCCAACTTCAACGTGTTTGCGCCTGGCGACAAGCCCGGTCAATCCGCAGCATTGGGCAGTGGTGGTGTTGATGCGGATTGGTCCGGGGCGTTACCGACGTCGGGTAAGTACACGGTGCAGGTGTTTCAGATGCGCGCATCAGCCAGGCGTGGTGAGGCTCTGCCCTATGCGATCACCTTCAGCATCGACTGATCTGCCGCAACTGGCCGCTGATATGGATTGAAAGTTGTCTTGGTGACGCCGGATTCCTGCGCACTGACAACGATGGATGGCCGAGGAGCGGGCCAGTAATGTTCGGCCGGGATAAGCTATCGTTGCGAAGTAAGCAGTCAGTCCTTTTCTCTATCACCAAGGCGGGGCCGATGCGGTCGTCTGTAATCTGGCAGGGCGTAATTGCAAGTACTCTCGTCACGTGTCTGACAGTAGGCGTGATGGGCGGAGTGGGATGGCTGCTAACGCTGCACAGTACCGAGCGCCAGCTGGAAGAAATTGCGGTGTTATTGTCGCAGCGTGCGCAGTCGACGCTGTTACAGGCTTCCGATGCACTGAAGTCAGTTGCCGCCAGCGAGTTGCGCCCCTGTAGCCCGGAAAGCATCGATCAGATGCGTCTTGTTGCGGTAAACACGCTGTCAGTGAAATCGGTGGGTTATATCCACGAGGACATCTTCGTGTGTGGCTCGTGGGGAATGATCGGCAGGAAAATAGAGGCACGGCCCGCGGATTTTACGACTGACGATGGCGTAAAGATCTCGATCGGCGTGTCGCCCTTGTTTGAATCATCCAAGCCAATGATGGCTCTGGAATACACGGCGTTCAACGTTCTGGTGGATTCAGAGCAACTGTTGGATGTGCTGTTCGATCATCGTGTCAGGCTGGCGATAGCCACCCGTAACGGCGATCTCGTACGTGCGAGCGATCACGGCACTCAAAGCATCGTCACCCTGGCGCATTCGGGCCCGACAAAAGGACTTAAGGACGGCTACTTGTATACGTCGGTCCGCCAGGGCTCCTGGATAGCAGTTGCGGCGATTCCCCGTGCCGAACTGATGCGCATGCTTGTCCGCCACGCGCTGTACATGATCCCACTGGGTCTGTTACTGGCAGTTGTGCCGGTATTCGGTATTGTCCGCCTGTCTAAGCGCCGTCTTTCACCTCTGGCAGAACTTGAACGCGCAGTGAAGAACCATGAGTTCGTGGTCCATTACCAGCCCATCATCGAGCTGGCACATGGACGCTGCGTGGGTGCCGAGGCGCTGGTACGGTGGATCAAGCCAGGTCATGGATCCGTCCCTCCTGATGCGTTCATTCCGTTGGCAGAACAGAGCGGATTGATCCTGGCCATTACCGATCAGGTCATGAGTCAAGTGATATACGATCTCGGCACTCTGCTGTTGAATGATCGTTCAATGCATGTGGCCATCAACTTGTCTGCAGCTGACGTAAGCAGTGGCCGGTTCATCACCGTGCTGGACGGGATAAGAGAGCGGGCAGGGATACTGCCATCACAGATCTGGCTGGAAGCAACCGAAACCGGGTTCATGGACTTGGAAGCGGCAAAAGACACCATCAGCAGAGCTCAGGCGTCGGGCTATGTGATGGCGCTGGATGATTTCGGGACCGGGTATTCAAGTCTGCAGTATTTGCAACAGCTACCGCTGGATATCCTGAAAATCGACAAGTCTTTCGTCGTTGGCATTGCCAACGCTGAAAAGGCAGCGGTCCTTTTGGACCAGTTGATCAACATCGCTGAATCGTTGGGACTGGCTGTTGTGGCGGAAGGTGTCGAGACAGCAGAACAGTTGGCCTATCTGCGTTCCCGCAACGTTCGCTATGCCCAGGGTTGGCTGTTCGCCAAAGCGATGAGCGCAGAAGGGTTCATCTCTTATGTGGGCTCGGAAGAACGCACTGTCGCGAAAGCAGATGGATGAGCCGCCGCTGCCAATCAGGTGTCGCAGACCTGTCAGGATAACGGGGAACGCGTTTGCTCATCCTGCACGGTGTGTAAATTCACCTCAACCTGCTTATGGGGAAGCGAAACCCCCGCCTGTTGGAGAGCGGCCAATACCCGCGCAAGTACTTCACTGCGCAGCCTTACCCAGCTACCGATGTCGTGTGTCCAGGCACTTATCGTGAAATTAAGGGCGTTATCCCCATAGCCGGTCAACACGACGACCGGCGCAGGCTGTTCAGCCACGCCCGGTGTATCACGCAAGACTGCAGCCAACGCTGACAGTACTGTGGAAGGATCAGAGCCGTGTGCGACGGCTATGGGGATTTCGATACGCCGACTCTTGTCGAACAGGGTCCAGTTGGTAAGGTTGCCATTGAGCAGCAGGCCATTCGGCACAACCACGTCGGCGCCATCTGAGGTGCGGATGGTTGTCGCACGAAGGCCGATCTCGCGTACCGTGCCTGAGGTCCCCGTTGCATCGATCAGGTCGCCCGGCTGGATTGGCCGTTCAAACATAAGCACCAAGCCAGAGACGAAGTTATTCACGACGTTCTGTAGCCCGAATCCGATACCCACACCCAGCGCACCGAAGATCAGCGTCAACTGACTGACCTTGAACCCTGCCGCAGACAGTGCCACTAACAGGCCAAGCATCAGAACGCCATAATAACTAAGTGATGCGATGCTATTTCCCACGCCTCGCGGCAAGCCTGCGTGATTGGGCAGCTCTGCACGAAGCAATCGCCTTACGGTGCGAGCCGCCCAAAAAGCGAGCCAGGACGACAGCAGGAACACCAGCAGATGGCCAATGTTCAGGGAAAACTCACCGACATCGATACCAAACTCCATGACCGTGCTGACCACGCCGTAGAGCGGCCGCAGCACGCGAAATCGATCCATGCTGTAGAGAAGCCAGCCGATGGCAGCGCCAAGCATCAGCAGGCGAGTGAATCCAGATTGCAACGCCGTTTCCTGATGTCGAACGAAGTGGCGATTGGCGAGCTCCGGTTGCCCTAACAACGCCTGAAACAGTCCCACGCATGCGGCGATGCCTGCATAGAGCAGCAGGGCCATATAACCGCTATCGATCACGCCACTGGTTAACGTTTCGGCCAACGAGGTATTGCCGACGACGTTGGCGCCAAGCGCTACGGTCAGCAAGGCAGCTGCTATCCAGCCGATGGGACGCATGACTTGCTGCAAGCGACTGTCAGGACTCTGCATCGCCGGGATTGCACGACAAAGCAGCCAGAGGGTCAGCACCAAGGCAAGGCCGTTGACCGCGAGGAGGTAGATCCGGTAAATCCCGCCGTTATCGGCAGCCAGAATGCCCAATCGATCCAGCCCATACATGGAAACAGCGATATAAGGCCATACCCCAAGCGCGCGCAGGGCACCACTGGGCAGCAATCGCAGCACAGGAATCAAGGCCACCAGCAGCGCAATTTCCTGGGCCAATAGCGGAGCATCCGGCTCCAGTACAAGTACCGCAAGCATGCACAGCAGCAGCCAAGTGGAAAAAGGACGACGTAATGCGCGCGTCAGCTTGTCCGGATTCTCCTGAAGACGCCGCGTGCGCCGGCTGCGGACCACTAACCACAGAATCAGGGGCAGCAGCAGTATCTGCACCAGCGTAAGGGCCTGCTGATTGCGGGTCCCGGCCGAGTGGTAGTCGCGGGCGAATTGCACCTCGATCTCTAAACCTCGCCACATGGCGTCCCAGGTTGAGGCTTGATCCATGCTCGAACCAAGGCCCTGCCAGAGCGGCGCAACATCGATGCGTAGCAGCCGGCGGTCCAGAGTGTCGAGCGCCAGGGCCACTTCGTTGCCGCCAGCTTCGATCGTGGCTTTAAGCTCGCTTGCTTGCTGCATAAGTGCAAACTGCCGCGAAAGCTCCACACCCAGATTCGCCTCGGTAGAGTCAACTTGCGTGAGCATGTTGGTGATGCGAGCGGAGAGCACCGGCGGCAGCCCGTCCAGCAGGCCTGCGGTCTGGGTCGACGTCCAGACCGCCCGGCGTTGCGCCAGTTGCAAGGCAGCGTCGGAGTAAGGGCCAAAGGCTCGACGCGCTTGCATATCCCAACGCTCCAGGCGGCGAGCGTCAAACTCCCAGTGCCGAGCCAGGCTTTCAATTCGCATGACAGGCAACTCACCAAACACGACGCTGTGAGCCGTATTTTGTTTGGCGCGAGCAGGACGAGCGATATCGTCGAGTGAGCGGCTCAGGTGGATAACCGGGTCCGGCGAGGCAAGCAGCCGCTTGGCCATATCCACGCGCTGTTGATCCTCGGCGGCGCGATCAAGAATATCCGTCAGTGCGATCGGTGATGCCTTCGTTGAGGGCAAGTCCGATGCCGCAGTGCTGCCGGGCAAGGCATCAGCATGGGCAATAGTCGCTAAGCACATCAATGCGCCCGTTAACCAGCGCCGAACGACGGAAGACAAAGCAGAGTCTGGCAATACGCGCATTGAATGGGGTGTCCGTCCGTAGAAATGTCAACTGGCTGTATCGTTTTCGAGAGTACAGATATACCGGTGACCAATACAAACCTGGCTTGGAACATCTGGCCTACCTACGGCACAAACGCATACTCGCCCTTTGCACCGCCGCCATTTTTTCAGGCCGCTTCATGCGTTTCCACTTTCTGATGTCGTCCTTCGTCCGGCCACAACTCACACACAGATCACCCCTGAGCTGGCACACCGCGATGCATGGGTTTTCAATTTCTTTGGCCATCGTCAGTCACCCTTGACCAAGTCGCTTTTGCCAGTTGCCCTCATGAGCGCGCTGGCATTCCTCTTCGGAGTCAAGGCGAACATTGCGATCCGAGAGTTTCAGGTCGATGCAGGCTTCATTCAACGCAATGGCCGTCAGCTCAAAAATGCGCGCCTTCGCTTCAAGCTGAGCGCGCTGTTTGTCCGCCCGCGTTTCGAACACCCAGATCACCTTCAGGGTGTCAGCCAACGCGTTCAGGTCAGCCGTGTGGGTCAGCCAGGTGAAGCCTTTGATTTCACTTTTTGCTGTCTCGCACGCTTCGGTCAGCGTGGCGATTAACCGGCGTTCGATTCGCGCCAGTTCACGTTTGCCGGGTGGCATGGCAATTTCCTCTGGGGCAGGGCAGAAGCGCTCAATCAGGCCGGTCGAAATTCGACCGTCAGGTGCCTGATTTCATGGACCGGCTGGAGACGTTCACGGATGGTGTCGGCGTTCGCAGTGGCGGCGCCAAGGACGCTGACGATGGCCGCATGGGCTTGGGGGCCGACCCGCCAGACGTGCAAGTCGGTGATGGTGGCGTCTCCCGGTTCTTCAACCAACTGGCGGATCTCCTCGGCAACGTGTGCGTCAGTCTGATCGAGCAATACGCCTGCGGTGACGCCCATCAAGGTCCAGGCCCACCGCGCGATAACGAGGGCGCCAACGATGCCCATGGCCGGGTCCAGCCATACCCAGCCCAGATAACGACCGGCGAGCAATGCAGCGATGGCCAGCACCGAGGTCAGCGCGTCCGCGAGGACGTGGACATAGGCCGATTTCAAGTTGTTGTCGTTGCCATGAGGGGCATGGGGATGGCCGTGATCATCATGGTGATGGTCATGATCGTGCTCATGATCGTGTCCATGGCTGTGCCCGTGGCCCAGCAGCAGGGCGCTGACGATGTTGACGATCAACCCGGCAATCGCGATGAGGGTAGCGGTGCCAAACTGAACATCGGTGGGCTGCAAGAGGCGCATGACGGATTCAACGCCGATCCCCAGGGCAACCATGCCGAGAATAAGTGCCGACGCGAAGCCGCCCAGATCCCCTACCTTTCCTGTGCCGAAACTGAAGCGCTGGCTGGAAGCGTTGCGTTTGGCGTAAGCATAGGCGGCCGCGGCGATGCCCAATGCACCGGCATGCGTCGCCATGTGAAAACCATCGGCCAGCAGCGCCATCGAGCCGGTGACATACCCGGCGGTGATTTCACCGACCATCATCACCACCGTCAGCGCCACCACCCACAGCGTACGCCTGGCGTTCTCATCGTGCGCCGAGCCCAGGAAGACGTGGTCGTGCAGGTAATTGATGTTCGGACTTTGCATAAGCGGGCGCCGGGATGTGTTCACTTGGAATAACGACGAATGGCTTCAAGCAGCTCTTCGACACCTTGGTTGCGCTCGGCTTCGCTGAGACCAGGATCCGCCACGTGCGCGCGCGCGTGGTCTTCAATGATCTCCTCCATCAGGCCGTTGATGGCCCCGCGAGTGGCGGCGACAAGGTGCAGCGTCTTGGCGCAGTCGAGGTCCGACTCCAACGCCCGTTCGACGGCCTGGAGTTGTCCGGCGATGCGTTTGACACGCTTGAGAAGATCGTTTTTGTTGGCTGCGACATGACCCATCGGATACACCCCTGGCTAGACGGGATGCAGCATAGGGGTACCCCCTATACCTATGCAAGGGTTGACTCGCGCACGGATCAACGATGGATCACTCCCGGTATGCACGCCGGACATACCGCCGCACATCGTCCAGGGCAGGCACGACCGCCAGCATGCCGAGGACCAGCGAAAGCGGTACGGTCGCGGTGTACCCCACGTGTTTGAACCCGTACGCACCCACCACACCGCCGGTGAAAAAGCTCAATGCCAGAGCAGTCAACAGTTTCAGCCGCCCGCGGTTCGCGACCACTCGCGGTTGCCCGGGCGGTGTAGCGCCGTTCCAGTAGACGAGCTTGCCGAGTTCAATACCGATGTCGGTGACGATGCCGGTGATGTGCGTGGTTCTGATTTCAGCCTTGGAAACCTTGGTGATCAAGGCGTTTTGCAGGCCCATGATGAAACACAGCAGCATGACCGTGAGGGACACGACCAATCCGTCCACGGCCGCCAGCCTGGGGCCCAGAAAGCCGAAGCAGAGTAGTAAAAAAGCCTCGAACAAGAGGGGCAGGGCGAACGCGCTGTGCAGGCGTCTGCGGCGGGAATAATTGACCATGATGGCCGAACAGGCCGCGCCTGCCATGAAAGACAAGAGGGCGCTGCCCCCGCGCAGCAGCAGGTCGTACGCACCCAGCACCGCGTTATCGGCCATGGACGAAACGATGCCGGTCATGTGCGAGGTGTACTGCTGAACCGCCAGAAAGCCCCCGGCGTTGATGGCGCCGGCCACAAAGGCCAGGACAAACCCGAGGTGGCGGTTAGCGTCCGGTGTGCGTCTTCGGCCGGTCAGGCTGCGGATGTATCTGATCGCCATCAAAGGGTCCCGTGGCTGCTGAAGTTCCTGACGCCGTTTTCATCCGATCCGTGCAATCACCGCCTTGAGCCTTCAAGACCCTGATAATGACCTGATCACTCACGTCGTCGGGTATAGCTCAGCAAGCGGTCGGACTCGGCCTTCACCACTGAATAGCATTCGCAGCTCAACCGTTCCAGTCGCGGGCGGTCAAGGACCTTGATCTGGCCCCGAGTGTATTCGATCACGCCTTGGCGCTGCAGCTTGCCCGCCGCTTCGGTCACGCCTTCTCTGCGCACACCGAGCATGTTGGCCATCAGTTCCTGGGTCATGGTCAGCTGATTGCCTTGCAGTCGATCCAGCGACAGCAGCAACCAGCGGCACAATTGCTGGTCGATCGAATGGTGACGATTGCACAAACCGGTCTGTGACATTTGCGCAATCAGGGCCTGGGTGTAGCGCAGCATGAGCAGCAACAGCTCGCCGTGACGATCGAATTCTTCCTTGAGTTTATGGCCGGGCAGGCGGAAGGCGCCTCCGGCACTCTGCACCACCGCGCGGCTGGACGTGCTCTCGCCACCCATGAACACGGCAATGCCGACAAGCCCTTCGTTGCCGACCACGGCGATCTCTGCGGAGGCGCCGCTCTCGGTGACCTGCAGCAGGGACACGATCGAGTCGGTGGGAAAGTACACCTGACGCAAAATGTCCCCGGGCTCATACAGCACCTCACCCAATACCAATTGCACCCACTCCATGTGCGGCGCCAGACGCACAAGTTCTTCATCGGCCAGCGCAGCAAGCAGGTGGTTGTCGACGGGCTGCGGCGCGGTGTACATGGTGGAGCTCCAGGAGTGGGGACGACCAACGGAGAGTACTCCAGTGCAGCGCCGGCGCTGGAGGTCAATCATCGGCCGCTTTCGCGTAATCCACCGGCTTGGGGGCTGCCGGCTGCGAACCGCCGCACTGGATGCGAACCCAGCGCTCTACGCCATCGTCCACCAGCGTCAGTGTCATTCCGTCCACCGGCGTGCCATCCAGCGTCATCGAGCTGCCGGCCGTCTCGCCACGGACCACCTCGAAGTGGTACTGCGTCCCTGCAAAGCGGTAACTCAGGTTGAACCCCGGCCAGTCCTCCGGCATCAACGGGTTCAGCTGCAGCAGATTGCCGCTGCGCTGAAGCCCCAGCAGTGACTCGACGCCCAACCGGTACATCCAGCCAGCGGAGCCGGTGTACCAGGTCCAGCCGCCGCGCCCCGCATGGGGTGCAGTGCCGTAGACATCGGCCGCCATCACATAGGGTTCGACTTTATACGTGTCGATCCTGGGGCTGTTGAGGGGGTCGGCCGGGTTGATCATGTGCAGCAATTGCCAGGCCTTGGCCGTGTCGCCCAAGTGCGCGAACGCCATCGCCGCCCAGACCGCCGCATGGGTGTACTGCCCACCGTTTTCGCGCACGCCCGGCACATATCCCTTGATGTAGCCCGGGTCTTGCAGGCCTTTGTCGAACGGCGGATCGAGCAGCAGGACCGCGCGGATGTCCGGCTTGACCAGGTACTGATCCACCGCTTGCATCGCCCGTTGCTGCCGGGCGGGTGATCCGGCGCCGGACAACACCGACCAACTCTGGGCGATGGAGTCCAGCCGACACTCATCGTTGACTGATGAGCCCAGAGGTTGCCCGTCGTCAAACCAGCCGCGGCGATACCACGCGCCATCCCAGGCAGACGCTTCCAGATTGTCGCGCAGCTGTTTCGCCTGTTCACCGCAACGTGCAGCGAATTCGCTGTCGCCGTGGCGTTCGGCGACCCGCGCAAAGCGCTCAAGCACATGGCATCCGAAGAAGCCCAGCCAGACGCTTTCACCCCGGCCGAGATAGCCCACGCGGTTCATGCCGTCGTTCCAGTCGCCACTGCCCATCAGCGGCAGACCGTGTTCGCCACGGCTCAGGCTGTGCTCGATGGCGCGGACACAGTGCCGATACAGCGGCTCCTGCAAGGGAGAGAGACCGGGCAGGTCGTAATAGGATTCTTCCCCCGGCCCCAGCGCGCGCCCTTCGAGGTAGCCGGCGGGTTCGTCCAGCACGGACAGATCACCGGTGACCTCGACGTAGCGGCTGGTGGCGGCGACGAGCCACAGGAAATCGTCGGAGCAGGCCGTGCGCACGCCTCGATTGAGGGGAGGGTGCCACCAGTGCTGCACATCGCCCTCGGCGTATTGATGATTGGCGCACAGCAACAGATGCGTCCGCGCAGCCGCCGGATCGGCATGAATCATCGCCATGCTGTCTTGCAACTGATCGCGAAAGCCGATGGCGCCACCCGACTGGTAATAACCGCTGCGGGCGAGAAACCGGCAGGCGATCACCTGGTACATCAACCAGCCGTTGAGCATCACATCCAGGGCCGGTACCGGGGTCTTCACCTGAACCACCGAGAGCACCGAACGCCAGTGGTCTTTGACTTTCTGCAACTGCTCCGCCGCCACCTGCACGCCTTTGTAGCGTTGCGCCAACTGGGTGGCTGCCTGGGGATTTTTCTCCGCACCCAGGCGCAAAATGACTTCGGTGCCTTGCCCGTGTGCGAGCGCCAATGTCACTTGTATCGCAGCGCACGGGTCCAGACCGCCACCGGTTTTTCCCGACAGCCCCTTGTGCCGCATCGCGGCGGGCGACCGCAGGCTGCCGCAACGTCCGATGAATTCGGTACGGTCCGCCGTGACACTGTGATCGACGGTGTCGGTGTCGAAAAACGCCACCCGCTCGCTGAATTCCACCGACCAGGCGTTGCGCGCAAACAGTGCGCCGCTGGCAGGGTCCGAATGGGTGACCACGTGCATGGCTGATTTGCTGCGCAGATCGCCCAGCACCCACTCCACATAGCCGGTCACCGTCAGGTTGCGCTCTCGCCCCGAGACATTGCGCAGCACCAGCCTGGAGAACTTGATCGGTGCATCCAGCGCCACGTAAACCCAGAGCTCGCTCTGGATGCCGTCTTCCTCGTGCTCGAACACGGTGTAACCAAAGCCGTGGCGGGTTCGGTAAGCGCCAGTGCCCGAAGCGGGTTGCGGGGTGGCCGACCAGAAGAGGCCGGTGTCTTCATCGCGCAGGTAAATGACCTCGCCGACGGGGTCGCTCACCGGGTCGTTGTGCCAGGGAGTCAAACGGTATTCGTGGGCATTTTCAGCCCAGGTGTAAGCACTGCCGGACTCCGAGACCACCGTGCCCATCTGGGCATTGGCAATCACGTTGGCCCAAGGAGCTGGCGTGGGATGGGAGGCCGGGGCGTTGATGATGTACTCGTCGCCGTCCTGGCTGAACGCACCGTAAGCGTTGCTCAGCGGCAGCGAAACGGGCAACGGCGCAAGGGCCTTTAATGGCGCTGGCACATGAACCACGGTAGCGACAAACGGCGCGTGCACCCGCACGACGCGGCGGCGGTGAACCTGTTCGGCCAGGGTGCCCAGGCCTTCGGAAAACACCAGCCGCGCGGCCGACAGGATCAGCGTGCGGTCTTCGTTGGACATCTGCTGCGCCATGCGCACGAATATGCCGCCCGGCCGATCCACCAGCGTGGCTTCGCTGCCGGAAGTGACCAGTCCCATGATCGCGTCCTGCAGTTGCTGGCGATAACCCACTTGATCTTCGTTCCAGATGAGGAGGTCCGTCAGCAGGCCTTTCTGACGCCAGTAGGCGTGGGCCTGAATCATCTTCTGGACCAGCTCGATGTTCTCAAGGCTTCTGACCTGCAACAGCACGATGGGAAGGTCGCCTGAAATCGACTGCCCCCACAGGCCCTGCTGATTGCGCAGGTTGGCCGCCAGCACAGTGCTGTCGGCGCGCAAGCCTGCGTTGGCGTAAATCAGGGAAGAGGCCATCTGTTCAAACAAACGGGCGTCGGCGGGGGAAACGTTGAGCTGACGCAGCAGCACCTGGCTGTGGGTCCATGACAAATCGAAGACCCGGTCCGCCAAGTGTCGGTCCCGGTACTTGTTGATCAGCGAGAGGCAGTCTTCGCGGCTGTCCGCCACGCCCGTGACCAGATCGATGGTGCCTTGCTGCCCGGGCTGCAGGGTAATCCGGCAACGGATGGCGACAATCGGGTCCAGGACCGGGCCGGCGCTGCCTGACAGTTGCTCGCAGTCCGGGTCCAGCGCGGCCGGCGACTGGGTGCTGCGGCCTCGGCCAATGAAGCGTGCGCGGTCGGTCTCGTAGGAGATGGCCTGGATATCAACGCCATGGGCCGCCAGCAGGTGGCACATCCAGGGCGTGCTTTCATCGCTGGCCCGCGGGCGACGGCTGCAGACGATGGCTTGCAGCGGCAGCAGCAATTCGGTCTGCACGAATAACTTGCTGAACGCCGGGTGCATGGCGTCCGTTTCCGGTGACGCCAGCACCACTTCCGCGTAGGTGGTGATCTCCAGCGTCTTCGCAGACTCCCCGCGGTTGGTCACGTGCAGGCGCCGCAGTTCGATGTTGTCTTCAGGGGAGACGACGATTTCCATGTGGGTGTCGAAACCCAGTTCCCGGGTGCGAAATTCGGCGCGGGCATCGCTGAAAATAGCCTCGTGGCTCTCGGCCCGGTGCAAGGTCGGCTGAAAGGCACTGGACCAGACGGCGCCCGTGGCAACGTCTCTCAGGTAACAGAACATGCCCCAGTTGTCCCGGGTCGCATCTTCATGCCAGCGGGTGGCGGCCATGTTGTCGAGGCGGCTGTACCCGCCGCCGGCGCTGCTGAGCATGACGTGGTACCGGCCGTTGGAGAGCAATTGCACTGCCGGGCGCTTATGCCCCGGGTTGGCAAACACCCTCAGGTCGTTCTCTTGCCCGGCGCCGGTATCACTGGCGGCGGGCTGCTGGGCGGTTTGCAGGTAAGGCGCGGCCACTTTCGGCACCCGCTCTTGCAACAGCAGCAGGGCCGATTGCAGGGCAGGGTCCGACTCAAACCGCCGTTGCATCGGCTGGTTGAGCAGCACGCTGGTCAAGGCCAGCAGGCTCATCCCCTGATGATGCGCCATGAAGGACTGCACCCAAGCGTAACGCTGGCCTCGCGGCAGACGCGCTTCGGTGTAATCGACAGCTTCGTAAAGTCCGTAGCGTCCGGAGGCGCCTTTGCGTGCCAGGCGCTGCAGGTTTTTGCAGGCCGCGTCGGCGTCCACCATCAAGGCCAGGACGCTGGCGTAAGGCGCGACAACCACGTCGTCGCCCAGGCCGCGCTTGAGGCCGAGGGCCTGAACGCCGAACGCCCGGTACTGATAATTAAAGTGCGCATCCAGTGTGTAATAGCCCGATTCCGACACCCCCCACGGGATGCCCAGACGTTTGCCGTGTTCGATTTGCACGGCCACCGCCGCCCGGCAGGTCTGGTCAAGCAGACTGCCGTCGTAGTTGGGCATCACCAGCATGGGCATCAGGTATTCGAACATCGAGCCGGACCAGGACATCAAGGTCGGTACGCCGGCGGAGTCACCGAGCAGTCGCCCGAGGGTGAACCACGCCCGCTGCGGAATCTGCCCCTGGGCGATCACCACGAAGTTGGTCAGGCGCACTTCTGACGCCAGCAAGTCGTAATAACCGGTGTCCAGACGACGCTCGTCGGCGTTGTAGCCGATCACGAACAAATCGCGCTTGTTGTCATAGAGCAGGGAGAAGTCCATCTGCGCCAGATCGCCCGTCAGCAGAATCAGGCGATCGATCCGGGCGATAGCGTCGAGGGCCGTTCTGCGCACTGCTGCTATGCGCGGGTGATCCTCCGCAGCCCAGTCAGCTTCATCCAGCCGGGACAGCGCCCGCAGTGTGCGGCGACGGGGTTGGCGGCCGGCCAAAGGCGGCGGCAGTCGATAACGTTCGAGGGCCGCGAGCCAGTCATCACACTGCGCGAGCAAGGCGTTTTGCCAATACACGCTGTCTTCGCTGCCACCGGCTGCCATGGCTGCAACCCGGGCACGGACGGTCTGTAACGCCGTCAACAGCGCACCGGTGTCATCGGTTCCGGCGGGCTCGTCGAGCAGGGGATAGAGCGCGGTCAACGTGCCAACGGTGTCCGTCGTTTCAAGCAGCGTGTCCAGCGTGATGCGCAGGCCCTTGAGCATGGCGGCATCGAACACCGCAGCGTCGGGCAGCTGGATCAAGCCGGCGCGCAGGGTCAGCAGGTGCCCGGCCAAGTTGCCGCTGTCAACGGTGGAGATGTACTGAGGGCGCAGGGGCTTGAGTGTCTGCGTGTCATACCAGTTGTAGAAATGTCGTTGGTACCGCTCCAGGCTGTCCATGGTGTCCAGCGATGCGGACAAACGCTGCAGCAGTCGGTCGGTGCTGAGGTAACCGAAGTCGTGGGCGGCCAGATGCGCGAGCAGCGCCATGCCCATGTTGGTCGGCGAGGTCCGGTGGGCGATCACCGATTTCGGCTCCTCCTGAATATTGTCAGGGGGCAGCCAGTTATCCTGGGGCCCGACGAAGTCATCGAAGAACGCCCACGTCCGCCGCGAGAGCACCTGCAGGAAGCGCAGTGCGTCCACCGAGGGCTCGAACACGGCATTTTCCGGCATCGCGCTCAGGCGCCAGGCGATCCAGGGGCCGGCAGCCCAGGCGAGCAGGAACGGCATGGCAATCAGCAGAGCCAGCGGGTCATTCATCAAACCGGCCAGCCCGCAGAGGGCGAGGGCAGGGCCTGCCCACATTTCGCGGTAGAGTCCCGGCAGCGGGTTCTGCGTGTTGCGCTCCACTTCCCGGGAGGGTTGCCACTGCAATAACAGGCGACGGCTGAACAGGATGCGCCAGAGCGAACGGGCAATGGCGCCCACGCTGTAATACATCTCGAACGGCAACCATGCGACGGTGGCAGCGATCTGGGCGAGGTCCTGCCCCAGACTCCTGCACAGCGCGGCCAGGTATTGCCGGTAAGGCACGTTCAACGGCGGTTGCAACCCGTCGGTCAGGGTCCTGAGCAACGGTTGCATGACCAGCAAGCCGACCACCGCCAAGGTCCAGGCCAGCGGTTCACTGCTGGCGAACCAGCCCCAGGCCAGCATCAGCAACACTGCCGCTGGCTCAAGGCTGCGGCGCAGGTTGTCGAGAATCTTCCAGCGGGCCATGACATCGAGACGGTTGCGTGCCCATTGGCCGCGGGTATTCAGGGTCCAGGGCAGAATCCAGGGGATCAGCTGCCAGTCGCCGCGAATCCAGCGATGGCGTCGCTTGACGTCCACGCTGTAGCGAGACGGGTATTGCTCGTACAACTGCACATCGCTGAGCAGGCCTGACCGGGCGTAGCAGCCCTCGATCAAATCGTGACTGAGGACCTGGTTGTCCGGCAGACAGCCCTCCAGCGCACAGGTGAACGCGTCGACATCATAGATGCCCTTGCCGATGAACGAGCCTTGTTTGAACAGGTCCTGGTAAATGTCCGAGACCGCCCGGGTGTAGGGATCAACGCCGCCGCCACTGCCAAACAGGCGCGAATAGATCGAGCGGGGGGTGCTGGTCAGGCTGATGCCGACCTGGGGTTGCAACAGCGCGTACCCGGAAATGACACGCTCACGTCGCGCGTCGAACACCGGGCGGTTCAGCGGGTGCATCATGGCGGCCACGCATTGGCGGGCAACCTCTCCCGGCAGGAGCGTGTCGGTATCAAGGGTCAGCACATAACGCACCGCGCCAAGGGCAGAGGTGTCGCCCACGATGGTGGTAAAACGGTTGTCGTCCGCACCCCGCAGCCAGGCGTTGAGGTCAGTCAGCTTGCCGCGTTTGCGCTCGTGGCCCATCCAGGCGCGTTCACTGGCGTTCCAGCGGCGCGGGCGGTGAAACAGGAAAAACCGCGCGGGCAGTTCGTCCTCGTATTTGCCGTTGAGTCGGTTGATCGCCGCCGCAGCATAGTCGAGCAGGTCTGCATCCGCTGCCTGCACTTCGGCCGGCGCATCGAGAAAGTCGGTCAGCAGCGCGAAGAAAAGATTGCTGTCGCGATTGGCGAGGAACCTGACTTCCAGGCCTTCCACCAGGTCGTCGACGTCCGCGCGCGAACCGATCAGCGTCGGAATGGCGACCAGCGTGCGCGCTTCATCGGGAATCCCGTTGGCGTAATCCATCTTCGGCAGCATGGCGGGCAGCAGACTGAAGGTGACCAGCCAGTTGATGAGGCTGAAGGCCAGGCGACTGGTCATGACGAGGCAGGGCACTGCCAGTGCGATGAGCGCGAGATCGGGCAACCCGTCCCGGTGTGCCGAAGACAGCAGCGGCAGCGCAAAAATTATCGTCAGGGCACCGGCTGGTGCCAGGTAAAACGTCAGCGGTGAGCTTTGCAGCAGGCGTTTCCAGCGTTCGTGAAAGGGCACACGGGCGCCCAGCTTTTGCTCGAGCACCCCGATGCCGGGGCCGACCAGGAAATACCCGATATGGCGGGCAAGATCGTCTCCGGCTGACGCGTCCCGGTGTTCCCGGGAGAGCGCCACAACGGTCTGCGCGACGGACATTTCAGTGCGTCCACTGCGCCTGGCCAGCCGTTCGATGACGTGGCGATAGCTGTCGCGGGTGGCGAAGTCCATGCGCGGATAGACCTCGGCCGGGTCCTGTTGAAGGGTCTGCTCGACATGGCTCATCCCTTCGACGAACTCGCGCCAGGGGGTCGCTGACAGCAGGCGCAGGCTGGCGATGCTGTTGCTGATGGACATCTGATCCGCCGACTGCTGCTGCGCATCGAATTGTACCTGCCGCTCGATGCTCGAACCGGTCTCGGCGAGCAACTGCTCGATCCAGTTGAGCGGCAGCGCCAGGGCAGCGCTCTGACCCTGCAACCGACGGGCGAACTCGGCAACGAAAGCAGCGGTCGTGGGCGGGGACGAATGGGCCATGTCAGCGACAGTCAGCACCACGCTTTTCACGTCGTGTTCGGACACCTCGATGAGCCGCTCGGCCCAGTCATCAGCCAGGTTGCGATCGTCCCAGTTGGCCATGACCCGGGAGGCCACCCGCCGCAGGTTCTCGATCAACGCCAGGCGCAGCATGATCGGGATAGCCCACAACTCGCCCAGCGCCAACGGCATGACCGTCTGGTACGACACCACGAAGCGCGTAAGGCTCAGTTCGTCAAAGCGGCCATCACCGTGGGAAATGGTCTCCAGGGCAATGTCGTACACCCTCGGCAAACCGCTGGAGGGCCCATTGCTCAGGCGCGGCAACTCACGGCTGTAACCCTGGGGCAGGTGCGACCTGGCTGTGCGGATGTGATCTTCAATCAGGAAAAAATTATCGAGCAGCCACTCGGCGGCGGGGGTGATCCGGCGGTCGGAGGCCTGGGCCTCAGTCAACGCGCTGCAGCTTTCCTTGAGCAATGCCTCGTTGTCATCCAGCCTGCCCAGCAGGAAGTCCCGCGTGGTCACTGCACCGAGCTGATGCTGAGTGGCCAGGTCTATGCCGTGGCTGGCCATCTGGTCGGCGTTGAAGAGTTCGGCGCGCAGCAGTCGCTCGTAGGCGAACGCCAGCTTCGGGTGGGCCCCGGCGCGACCCGCCAGCCTGACCCGTGAGATCGCCTGTTTGGTGCGTGTCCATGTGCTCGTCATTAGTTTCCCTGAAATGACTTGCACTCCGGCGGACGCAGCGTGTTGGGCGGTGTGCGCAGCGGAGCGCCGGCACTGATGTGCCCTGGTGAACGATGCGTTCAGACCACGACAGTGTGAGTACGCTTTCTCAGGGCTGTCTGTTCGCTGGCGCACATAGCGTCGCGCGCAAGCCTTTCCCGGCGCGGTTCTCCATGATGATTTCCCCGCCCAGGCGCCGCGCAATGGTTTGCACGATGGTCAGGCCCAAGCCGACGCCCTGATCATTGCCGCGGCTGTAAAAGCGTTCGAACAGGCGCTCCCGCTCGGCTTCGTCGATGCCAGGCCCCTCGTCGGCAACGCTGAGCCGGAAAGCGCCATCGCCGAAGCCCAGGGTCACACTCACCTGACCCCCTGCAGGCGAGAAATTGACGGCATTGGTCAACAGGTTTTGCAGCGCGATGTCGATGGCAGCGAAATCGGTCGTTACCTCACGGGACGGCTCAGCGCATTCGAACACCAGCTCCAGCCCTCGGCTCAATACCCACGGCGTCATCTGCACCAGGCTGTCGCGCACGGCAGCGACCACGTCAGCGCTGCGCGTCGGCACGGGCCCCGCGCCGGGCTCCAGTCGTGCGATGGTCAGCAGCTGATTGACCAGGCGTGTCGTCCGATCAACGCCCACGATCAGGTAGCTCAGGGACTCATTGCGCTGCGCGTCGTCGCGCGCTTCGAGGACGTTCTGTGCATGCACCCGCAGCACCGCCAGCGGCGTGCGCATTTCATGGGCGGCGTCGGCGATGAAGCGTCGTTCACGGCTCAGCACTTCCTGAATCTGTCCGAGCAATCGGTTCAGGGCCGCTTGCATGGGTTCCAGCTCGCTGGGCAGGGGCGCCAGTTGCAAGGGTTCGAGAGAGCCCGGATGACGACCGCGCAGGGTGGCGGCCAGATCGGCCAGCGGCTTGAGGCCCCAGCCAATGGCCAGCCAGATCGCGCCCATCAGCAGCAGGCTGCCGATCAGATTGGGGATCACCGTGTGGCGGACGATGCGGTTGACCAGGTCCGAGCGCACGTCGTCGCGCTCGCCAACCCAGATCACCAGGTCATGCTGCGCATCCCTGAGCACGAAGGTGCGCCATTCATGTTTGCCCAGATCATTGATGTCGCTGAAGCCGGTGTATTGAGGCGCATGGGTCAGGGTCGGTGCGCTGGGGGTGTGCACCAGCAACCGGCCTTGAAGGTCCCAGACCTGAAAGGCGATTTTGCTCTCGTAGGGGTGGCCGTCGACTCGCGGTTCGGCCTGAGCCAGGGCCTGATTGAACGCCTGGTACAACTGCGCATGCTCCTGCCGCGCCAGGGGCATGCGCATCACGCCCTGCAGCAACCGGGCGTTGGTGGCGAGCTGGGCATCGTAGACTTCGGCGATTTCGTGGTTGCTGTCATGGAGGTTGACCAGGGTCAGGATCAGCAGGCCGATCAGCACCAGTCCAAGGATCAGGGTCAGCGTGCGGCGGCGGATCGACGTCACGGGCGATCCTCCACCAGGTAGCCGACGCCGCGTACGGTGCGGATCAGCTCGCTGGAAAACTTCTTGCGCAGGTGATGGATGTGCACTTCGAGGGTGTTGCTCTCTGCTTCTTCGTTCCAGCCGTACAGCAACTGCATCAAGCGTTCGCGGGTCATCACCCGGCCCGGTGGCGAGAGCAGTTCGTACAACAGCTGGTATTCCTTGGGGGTGAGGGGGACGGGATCATCCTTGTAACTGACTTGCTGGGTGGTCGGGTCCAGGCGGATGCCCGCGTGCTCGATCGTGACCCGCGCGCGCCCGGCACTGCGCCGCAACAGCGCCCGCAGGCGGGCCTTGAGTTCGGACAGGTCAAAGGGCTTTATCAGGTAATCGTCGGCCCCTGCGTCGAGGCCGGCAATGCGGTCTTCGGTGGCGTCCCGTGCGGTCAGGATCAGCACCGGCAGCGCCGAGCCACTTTCACGCAGGCGCCTCAGCACCGCCAGGCCGTCCAGCCTGGGCAATCCGAGATCGAGAATGGCCAGATCGAAGACCTCGCTCAACAAGGCATGGAGGGCGCTGGCGCCATCTTTCACCCAGTCCACCGTGTAGCCTTCGCGACTCAACGCCTGATGAATGCCCTCGCCGAGGGCGACATCGTCTTCAACCAGCAGCAAACGCATGAATGCCCCGTCATTTCAGTTTCTTGTTTACGTCCACCAGCAATAGCTGGATATCTTTACGGCGTCCACTGTCCGCCACTTCGCGACCGGGCCGGGGCGCGGCGAGCAAGGCTTTTTCCAGTGCGTCCTTCGCTTGGGCATAGTGACCCTGGCGGTAGAGATGATCGCCCCAGAAGTACAGCGGATCGATGCCGTCGGGATTGAGCTTGAGCGCCTGCTCCAGCAGTGCTTGGGCCTTATCCGGGTCGCCGAACCCGATGGGCCACCCGGGCACTCGATCGTACAGCGCAGCCAGGCTGGCGTAGGCGGAGCCTTGCAAGGCATTGGGGTCCAGCGTCATGGCTTTCTCGAAGTCGGCTTTGGCCGTTTTGACTTTGCTCAGGGCACCCAGTCCGCCCTGGGCACCGGCCCAACTGCTGGTGACAATGCCCGACCATATCCAGGCCTCGGCGACGGCGGGACGCTGCTGGGTGAAAGCGGCGGACGTGGCGGCCAACTGTTCAAATGCCGCGACGCGCTGGTCTTCCGGCAACTGGTATTGAATCCGTGCCCACTCCTGCTGGATCCCGGTCAGGCGTTGCTGGTCCGGTGCATCCAGTGCCCATACCGGGAGGGCGAGGGTGGCGAGCAGTACGACGAGTAGAAGTTTCATGGCTTGGTGCTCTTTTCGTGAGTGGCGCTGCTGAAGCGGCGAATGAGTGGCAGGTGTTTGCGCAGCCCGCGGTCCACCACGGCAGGCAGCAGACTGTTGAGGCGGACGAAGAACTGTTCAGGCCAGCCCATGTAAAGCTCGCGCTGATTGCCGACAATGGCGCGAACAACCGCGGCGGCGACTGTCTGCGGATCGTCCTCGGTGGTTTTCAGGGCGGAGTTGAGGGCGCGCGCTGCGGGACTGTTCATCGTTGTGCGGGTAGCGCGGGGCGCGACGTACAGCACGCCCACCCGCGTATCCGCCAGCTCACGGCGCAGCGCTTCGGAGAACCCCCGCAGCGCAAACTTGCTCGCGCAATACGTGGCGTAACCGGCATAGCCGATCGAGCCATAGGTGGAGCCGACGTTCACCACCATGGCGCGGCTGGCCTGGCGCAGCAGCGGCAACAGCAGGCTGGTGAGCTGGATTGGCGCGTTCAGGTTGATGTCGAGCATCGAATCGATCTCGTGCCCTGGCAGCTGTTCCAGCATGGCGAAATGATTGATGCCGGCGGCGTTGACCAGCAGGTTCACCCCGTTCATCGCTTGCGCCGTCATCAACACGTGCTGACGACCTTCGGCGGTGGTCAGATCGGCCTTCACCCAGTGCAGTAGATGCGGATACTGCTGTTGCAACGGCAACAGCGGCTCCTGATGGCGGCAGACGGCGAGCACTTCGGCGCCATGGCTGCACAGCGCCTGAGCAATGGCCATGCCGATGCCGCCGCTGGCGCCGGTCAGCACCACGCGCGCTTCAGACAGCCGCATGGTCGAGCTCCTTCAAAGGTTCGGCCTGGGCGAGGGGTAACTGACGAAACATGTCGGTGTACAGGCCGTAGACCACTTTCGAGGCCTTGATCACGGCCGCCTGATCCTCCGGATCGTCAAGGCGGTCCATCAGCGTGCGATAGGTTTCCATGTGGCCGACATCGAGGCTGCCATGGGAACTCAGGTAACTGAACGCAGTGGCCGGCAGTGCCAGGCGCTGCTGAATGCTGCCGGCGGCATGGGTCGCCAGGGCGATGCTGGTGCCTTCCAGCACGTTGACCATGCCGAACAGTCCCACCGGGTTGCCCCGGGCGATGAGGTCGTAGAGGTAGGCGACCATCAGCTCGATGGGCAGACCGGGCGTGCCGTCGCGCACGGCATCGGCATCGCCACCGCAGGCGCGCAGGTCGTTGAGGATCCACTGCTCGTGGCCGTATTCGTCCTCGATGTACTCGCACACCGCGCCCCGCAGCCATTCCAGCCGGGAAGGCAGCCGCGCGCCACAGGCCATCATCAATGGCACGGTATGCCGCACGTGGTAGTAGGCCTGGGTCAGGAAAGCGCGATAGCTCTCCAGCGAGACTTCACCGTGCAGCGCCTGATGAATGACGGGCAGGTTGAACAGGGTCTCGCGCTCGGTGCGGGTGGCGTCTTGCAGCGCTTGGAAAAAACTCATGATTGAAGGTCCTTTGCTCGCGTGGGCTCGGTGAAAAGATGTCGGTAGTTCGCCAGAATGGCGTCGCGCCGGGGTCGGCCGTTGGCGGTGGCCATGCCATTGGCGGCGGTGAAGGGCTGATCGAGACGGGTCCAGCTGTGGACGCGTGCGTAGTCCGGCAGTGCCTGGTTGGCCTGCTCGACAGCTTGTTTGATCTGCAGGTCGGTGGTGTCGGGGCGCAGCGGCCACAGCAACGCATGATTGCGTGACAGGGCTTCGCCGTAGACAAACGCCTGGGCGATCCGACCGCGTTGGGTCAGCTCCGCCTCGACCCACCCAGGGTTGACGTTGCGACCGTAGCTGGTCACGAACTGATGCTTCTTGCGGCCGTGAAGGTAGAGGTAACCGTTGGCGTCAAACTCACCAAGATCACCGCTCGGCCACCACTCCGGTGTGGGTTCTGCCTCGCCGAGATAGCCCAGCATCCGCGACCCGCGAATCAGGACCTCGCCGTCTTCGGCCAGGCGTATCTGCACATGGGGCAGGGGTCTGCCAACGCTGCCGGGATGGTGGGCGTCCGGGCGGTTGAGGGCCACGACCGACGCGCACTCCGACAGGCCGTAGCCTTCGTACACCGGAATGCCAAGGGCTTCGGCGCGCAGCAACAGTTCGTGGGTGACTTTGGCGCCGCCCACCGCGATGAAACGCAGCGCTGCCGGGTTGAACGCGCGCATTTCGCAAGCGCTGACCAGCAGCAACAACAGCTGCGGGACAAGGATCATGCTGTGGGGCTGTCGCACCGCCAGCGTCGACAGCAGACGCGGCAATTCCACACCGCTGGCCCCTTGAATGCCCAGGGTTCGCTGGCTTGGCAGGCTCAACATCGCCCCGGCGTAAAGCGCGGCATAGCAGCCGACGTTTTCCAGCAGAATGGCCAGAGGCAAGAGTGAAAGGTGGTGGGCGGGCTGGCGAGACTCGCTGGCGCGCTGCACCTCCATGGCCACCGTCAGCACGCTGGTGGCGTCCAGGCAGACGCCTTTGGGGGTGCCGGTCGTGCCAGAGGTAAACGTGAGCTTTGCCGTGCCCTCGGGCAGGGGCGACGGCTGACGGTTCGTGCGCAGCCAGAACCCCTCCTCATGACGGAATGCCGAGGAGGCGAGTTCACTGGCGTACTCGTCGTCGGCAATGACCACGTCAGCCTGGCTCTGCTCCAGGCAATGACGGCGCTGGGCTGCGCTGAAGAACGGCGGCAGCGTCACACAGGCCAGTCCTGCGAACAGAATCGCCAGGTCCCAGATCAACAGGTCCGGGCCATTCTCCAGGGCGAGGGCCACGACCCTGGCGTCCAGGTCCTTGAGCCTCTCCTGGCGCAGATTGATTTCGGCGTCCAGCTCGGCATAACTCAGTTTCAGGTCGTCGCCCCACAGCGCACACGCATCGGGCTGCCCGGCGGCGAGATCAGCGATGCGTTGGCGGAATCTGCTCAGTTCAGGCGACATGGCAGCTGTCCTCCAGGGTCAGGGGCAACCCGAAGCGTTCAAACACGCCGCTGCTGCTCAAGTGCAGGAACCCGGAGCGGATGTCGCCGACGTGCACGCTGGGTTGAGAGTCGTAGTAATTGCCCCAGGCGTGCCGGTCTTCGCCCAGGCGCAGAGGGTCGGCGAGGCACAGTGTAAGGGGGCGCAGGCCGAGGCGATTGAAGCTGTTCACCAGTCCGGCGTTGCCGGTGAACGCCACCCATTCCAGGCCGCTCATGGCGAGCAGCCAGGTCACGGCGATGATGCTCAGCCGCGCGCTGCCCAGGTTGCTGGCGGCGAGGTTGCCCACTTCGACGATGCCCTGACGGTCCACCGGCCGGCCGGCACGGGCTTCGATCATGTGCTCGACGGGCTGGTTGAGATAGTGCTCCAGGAACAGCGGCCCGGAGGTCGCCACACGCACGCCGGCCACGGCACAGAGCGTGCCGGTGTTGTCGTGGAGTCCGAACAACTCCGGCATGAAGCTACGGATCTCGGCGTTGTGCGCCTGGCGGAAGCGATGCTGGATGAACGTCTCGTAGGCGTCGCGCAGTGGCTCCTGAGACAGCGCACGATTGAGCGAGAGGGCCGGTGATTGCGCCGTGCCGAATCCCATAGGCAGGAAATCCAGAGGCAGCGCGCTGGACGGCATTGAGTTCGGTGGTAATCGGTTATTCCAGTCCAGACCCTGCATGGGTGTGGCTCCTCCCCAGTGGTGATGGGGTGGAGTATCGGGGTCGATTCTTAACGAAGTCTGAAGGTGAGAAATTTGCCTGGCCTGGCTTTCCTGCTGATCTTTGCGACGTCTTCAGACTGCCTTAAGGCAGGGGCCTCAAGGTTCGCGGCATCAAGAAACATTCCCCCACTCAGCGAGCGCCCCGGCATGGTCCGCGACAAGACCCTGCGCCGCATGCTGCCGTGGACGGCGGAAAAGCGTTAAGCGGTCACCGCTTTTATCACTCCACCGCCACCCAGTGATCCGCCGCCACCGCCGAAAACCGTTGCACCGGCGCGACAAAATCCGCTGCCTTGATCGGGTCAGGCCGTTCCAGCTCTTTGAGCAGGCTCTTGAAATCCCGGCGCCGGCCCACTTCCGGTACCGGCACTGCAGCGAGCAGGCGGCGGGTATAAGGGTGTTGCGGATTGTGCAGCACCTGGTCGCGGGCGCCGATTTCGACGATGCGGCCGCCGTACATCACCGCCACGCGGTGGCAGATGCGTTCGACCACGGCCATGTCGTGGGAGATGAACAGGTAGCTCAGCCCATGCTCGGCGCGCAGCCGTTCCAGCAGCGCCAGCACTTGCGCCTGAACCGACACGTCCAGCGCCGACACCGATTCGTCCGCGATGATCACTTTGGGATTGAGTGCCAGCGCGCGGGCGATGCAGATCCGCTGGCGTTGGCCGCCGGAAAACTGATGGGGATAGCGTTCGAGGGCGTCGCGTGGCAGGTCGACCTGCTGCAGCAATTGCGCCACACGCTCGCGCCGCTGGGGTTCGGGCATCTTGCCGTGAATCAGCAGCGGCTCGCCCACCAGATCGAACACGGTCTTGCGCGGATTGAGCGCAGCGTACGGGTCCTGAAACACCATCTGCACGTCGCGGCGCACCCGCTGTAATGCGTCACCCTGCAAACCGTTGAGTTCCTGCCCCAGCAATTTCACGCTGCCCTGATAGCTGAGCATGTTCATCAAGGCCTTGCCGGTGGTGGACTTGCCGCAGCCGCTTTCGCCCACCAGCCCCAGTGTTTCGCCCTGACGCAGCTCGAAGCTCACGCCCTCGACCGCGTGCACCGTGCGAGGGGTTTCGAACCAGCCGTGGCGCAAGGGGAAGCGCACGCTGAGGTCCTGAACCGCGAGCACCACTGGTTGCTCGGTCAACACCTCGGGTGGCGGCGCGCTGCCCAGTACCGGCACCGCGGCCAGCAATTTGCGCGTGTAGGGCGCTTGCGCGTCGGTGAAAACCTGATGCAGGGAGCCGTGCTCTTCCATGCGGCCCTGATTCATCACCACCACTTCATCGGCCATCTCGGCGACCACGCCCATGTCGTGGGTAATGAGTAGAAGGCTGGTCGCGAACTGCTGCTGCAACTCGCGCATCAGCTCAAGAATCTGCGCCTGAATGGTCACATCCAGTGCGGTGGTCGGCTCGTCGGCGATGAGGATTTCCGGCTGGCAGAGCATCGCCATGGCGATCATCACCCGCTGGCGCATTCCGCCGGATAACTCATGGGGGTACTGGGTCAGGCGCTTGTCGACCTGGGGCATGCGCACGGCGTCAAGCATGGCCCGGCAGCGCTGGTGAATCTCACTGCGACTCAACGCCTCATGCCGGCGCAGGGTTTCCGCCAGTTGCTGGCCGACGGTCAGCAGCGGGTTCAACGACGTCATCGGCTCCTGAAAAATCATGCCGATGCGCTTGCCACGCAGGCTTTGCAGGTCCCGTTCCGGCAGGCTCAGCAGGTCGCGGTTGTCGAACAGGATCGCGCCACCGGGAACGCTGGCCGCCTTGGGCAGCAGCCCCATGATCGCCAGGGACGACAGCGATTTGCCGCTGCCCGATTCACCGGCGATACACAGAGTGCGACGCGGGTACAGGGCGAAACTCAACTCATCGACCACCCGCCGCCGTGACGCGCCGCCGCCGACGTCGATGCTCAGCCGCTCCACCGACAGACTCGGCTGATCGTCTGGCTTCACTGGAACACCACTTTCGGAAAGTAGAACGACACCACCCAGTTCGGCAGGTCGACGATTTCGCTGATGCGCAGATCGCCGCACACCGAGCACAGCATGTACGCCTGTTCCGCCGGCATGCGGTGCTCGCGGCACAACCAGTCGATGGTGTTGGCCACGGCTTGGCGGGCGGCCTGCATCAGGTCCGGGCCGATGCCGGTGAAGGCTTCGTAGCCGGCGCTGTCCAGGTGGCTGGTCACCGGTCCCGGCGTGCTGAAACGCGGCGTGGCCAAGGGCGTTTGCTTGATCAGGTCGAGCGTGACCACCACGTCCATGGCGCTCTCGATGGCGGTGCCGCAGACCTCGCCATCGCCTTGGGCCGCGTGGGTATCACCGATGGAAAACAACGCGCCGGCGACTTCCACCGGGAGGTACAAGATGCTCCCTGCCGCCAGGTCGCGGATGTCCAGATTGCCGCCGACCCGACGCGGCGGCACGATGGAATGCAGCCCGGCTTCGGCCGGCGCCACGCCCACCGTCCCGGCGAACGGCTTGAGCGGCACCTTGGCGAAATCACCAAAGGCGGCGGGGGCGAGGGTCTGCGTGTCGTAGTGCCAGAGCGCCAACGCCGGCGCCTGAAACTGATCGGCAAGGAGGCCGAAGCCGGGGATGTTGGCGGTCCAGCCGAAGCCACCGGGCTTGAAGCTGTCCAGGGTGATTTTCAGGATGTCGCCAGGCTCGGCACCCTCGACGTAGATCGGACCGGTGACCGGGTTGATCTGGTCGAATGGCATCACGCTGACGTCGGCCACTTGCGATTGCGCAGTGAAATAGCCGTTGGACGAATCCCGGCAGTTCATCTGCAAGGTGGTGCCGGGCGCCACGCGCTCGACGGGGGTGAAACTGTGGTCCCAGCCGAAGTGGCTGTTGACGCTGTGAATGGTCTTGACCAGGCAGTTCTGGCACATGGGTGCGGTCCTCGTGGCTAAGGGGCAGGCGCAATGGCCTGTTCCAGCGGGATTACTGGGGACAGGCCAAGGGAAATCACTTCACCCAGATGGAGTCATAGTTGACCGGCACGTGGACCGGGTCGACGTACAGCGCGTCGTCGCCACCCATGCGCTTGGAACGCACGGTGAAGCGTTGCTCGTTGAAGATCGGCACCCACGGCGCGTCGGCCATGGCGTCGGTGAAGATCTTCTTCCACGCCTCGGTGCGTTCGGCCTGTTCTTCCGGACGGGCCATGGCATCGGCTTTGGCGGCGCGTTCATCCAGCGCCTTGTTGCAGTACAACGACCAGTTCCAGCCGCCTTCGACCGCGCCGGTGCAACCGAGAATCGGGCCGTAGAAGTTCGACGGATCCGGGAAGTCGGCGATCCAGGCCATGCCGCCTGACCACACCATCGGCGCCTGGTCCCTGGAGCTGCCGGCGGCAATCACGTTGGCCTGGGCCAGTGACTTGATCTGCACGCGGATGCCGACCTTGGCCAGGTCTTGCTGGATCGACTGGGCGATGCGCGGTTGCGGGTCGGTGTTCATCACGTACAGCTCGGTGTCGAAACCTTTGGCCAGACCGGCGTCGGCCAGCAGTTTTTTCGCGCCTTCGACGTCGTAGGGCAGGCCCTTGTATTGGGTGTCATAACCGGGCATCGCCGGCGGCAACGGTTGGTTCGCCGGTACCGCACGACCATTGATGATGCGCACGATGCGTTCCTTGCTGATGGCCATGTTGATGGCTTGGCGCACCTTGAGGTTGTCGAACGGCGGCAGGGTGGTTTTCAGCGTCACGTAGCCGGTCTGCAACTGGTTGCCGGTGACCAGCAACTGCCTGGACGCCGGGTCGTTCTTGAACTGCAGGAATTGCGCGGGGGGCACGCCGTCGCCGGCAATGTCCACTTCGCCCTTGTTCAGGCGCAGCAGCGCGACCGTCGGGTCCTGGCCGATCTCGAAGGTGATCTTGTCGACGTAGGGCAGGCCCTTCTGGAAGTAATTGGGGTTCTTCACCAGTTCCAGTTTCTGCCCCAGTTTCCACTCGGCCAGGCTGAACGCGCCGCTGCCCACCGGGTGCTTGCCGAAGTCGGCGCCCCATTGCTCGACCGCTTCTTTGGGCACGACCGAGGCGAAGTTGATCGCCATGATGTGCAGGAAGGTCGCGTTCGGTGCGCTCAGCGTGATGGTCAGGTGCTGGTCGTCGACCACCTTGATGCCGCTGAGGGTCGCGCTTTTGCCGCCGGTCACGTCGTCGTAACCGACGATGGAGCTGAAGAAACCGGCGCCCGGGCTCTGGGTTTTCGGGTTGACGGTGCGCTCCAGGGAATACTTGACGTCATTGGCGACCAGCTCACGGCCGTTCTGGAATTTCACGCCCTTGACCAGGGTGAAGCTGTACACCAGCCCGTCCGGGGAAATGCTGTAGTCCTCGGCCAGGCTTTTCACCAGTTCGGTGGTGCCGGGCTTGTAGTCCATCAGGCGGCCGAACAGGCTTTTGATCATCGACCAGTTCTGCCAGTCGTAGCCGATGGCCGGGTCCAGGGTCGCCACATCGTTCTGGTAGGTGACCACCACATCGCCGCCGCTTTTCGGCGTGTCGGCCCACAGTGGCGTGGTAAACAGCGTGGCCGCCACGGCCAGGGTCAGCGCGTTGATTTTCATTGTTGTGCCCCGTTGTGTTGATGGATTCAGTGCTGCTTGATATCGATGCGCGGGTCCACCAGCGGGATCACCAGATCCGCCAGCAGGTTGCCCAGCACGATGGCCACCGCCGACAGCGTGGTAACGCCGACGATGACCGGAATGTCGACTTGCTGGATCGACTGCCAGGCGAGCTGACCGATGCCCGGCCAGCCGAACACCGACTCGACCACCACCAGCCCGCCCATGAACACGCCGATGTCGATGCCGATCATCGGGATCACCGGCACGATCGCGTTGGGCAGCACGTGCACGAACACGATCCGCGCCCGGCTCAGGCCCTTGGCCCGTGCCGTGCGGATGAAATCCTGATGCAGCACTTCGATCATGGAAGAGCGGACCATGCGCGAATACCAGCCGCTGCCGAGCAGCCCCAGGGTCAGCGCCGGCAGCATCAAATGGCTGGCGCCGCCATAGCCCCCCAGCGGGAACCAGCCCAGTTGCACGGCGAAGAAGTACAGAAACAGCATGGCGGCGATGAACTGCGGGGCCGACACACCAACAAAGGAAAACGCCATGAGCAGCTTGTCGGCGAAGCTGTCGCGCTTGAGCGCCGCGAGCATGCCCAGGCTGATGCCGATCAACAGCTCGAAACCGATCCCGGCTGCCATGAGTTCCAGAGACGGGCGCAGTCGCGCGCCGATCAATTCGCTGACGGCGGTGCGCTGGATGTACGAGCGGCCAAGGTCGCCGTGGAGCAGGTTGCCGAGATAACTCAGGTATTGCTGATAGAAGGGCAGGTCCAGGCCCAGTTGCGCCCGAATCGCCGCGACCACTTCAGGCGTGGCGCTGCGCCCGGCGATCTGTCGCGCAGGGTCGGCGGGCAGCAGGAACAGCAGCAGGTAGGTGATGAAGGTCACGCCCAGCAGAATCAGCAGCGCGTAGCCGACCCGGCGGCAGATAAACGGCAGCATCAGCGACGCCCCTTGAGTGTGGGGTCGAGTTCGTCGCGCAGGGCGTCGCCGACCAGGTTGAACGCCAGGGACAGCAGGATGATCGCGGCGCCGGGAATGAACACCAGCCACGGGGCCGAGGTGAAGTACGTCTGGCTCTCGAAAATGATGTTGCCCCAGCTCGGCGTCGGTGGCTGCACGCCCACGCCCAGGTACGACAAGGTGGCTTCCAGCAAAACGGTGGTGGAAATCCCCAGCGTCGCCCACACCAGAATGGTTGGCAGCAGATGGGGCAACAGGTGCGAGAACAGAATGCGCAGGGAACTGGCGCCGAGGGTACGCTCCACGGCAACGAAGTCCCGCGCACTGAGCGCCACGGTTTCGGCGTAGATGACCCGGGCGATCTGCACCCAGTTGACCATCGCAATGACCATGGCCACGATCCACACGCTGGGCTGGAAAATCGCCGACAGGGCAATCGCCAGCAGCAGCGCAGGGAAGGCCATCATCAAGTCGGTCAGGCGCATCAACACGCTGCCGAGCCAGCCGCGCACAAAGCCTGCGGTCAGGCCCACCAGCGTACCGATCAGCACCGCCAGCCCGTTGGCCAGCACACCGATGAACAGCGAGGTGCGCGCGCCGAAGATCAACCGCGACAGCAGGTCACGGCCAAGCAGGTCGGTGCCCATCCAGTACGGCGTGGCCGGGGCCATCGGTGCGCCTTCCATCGTCAGCCCCTCGACGAATTGCTCGTCCGGGTCGAAGGGGCTTAGCCACGGGGCCAGCGCCGCGAGCAGCACCACGGTGACGATAAACAACAGCGAAACCGCCACGGCCGGCCGACGCAGCAGGGCTTTGAGGGTGTTCATGCGCGGTCCTCGTCCCGCGCCGCGAGCAGTTCCACACACAGTGCTTCGATCGGACGATTGAGCTGCATCGACAGACTGCGCAAGCGCTCGTACGCCGTCGCCTCGTTGATGCGCTGGGTCACCATCAAGCGCGCCAGGGCCTGGGCCATGAGCGGACGCAGCGCCAGGCGCTGTTGCAGCTCGTTGAGTTGTTCGGCATCGGCGCGCTGACGGTCGCGCAATCCCACCGCCATCATCAACGTGGTGTAGACCGAGCCCTGGCTGATGGGCTTGTTCAGCAACGCCGTCGCGCCGAGCTGCAGTGCCCGCTGGATCTGCGACAGGGTTTCGTGAGCCGTCAGCGCGACGATGGGAATGCTGGCCGCGTTCAGGGCCTGAACGGCGAGTGGGCTGGCGAAATGTTCTATCTCAAGGATCGCCGCGAAACAGCCCCGGGTGTCACAGGGCGCGTCGTGCTCGAGCACCTGCGAGTGAATCCCCAGGCGTTGCAGGCTTTTGCCCAGATTGCCCTGACTGCGTTCATCGCAGTCGATCAGCAGCAAGTGGCCCTGGTCGAAAGCAGGAAAGGCGCGTGTGTTCATTTGACGATCCTCAAGCGCGGCGCCGGGATGGCGTGTCGGTCGACCACGTCGGCGTGTACATCCGTAACAGTGAGATAGGGGTCGGCGGCGATCGCATGAGGCGCCGACTGCACCACATGAAAGCGCCCATCGCGCAGTTCAGCGATATGACTGGCCAGCGCGCTGTGATGATTGCGCGCCGACAGGCTGACGGTGCCCAGCACGCTGGCGACCGGGTGCCCGTAAAGGTGCTCGCAAATCGCTTTGGGCGATGCATCTTCGCTGGCGTGCAAGGCGTCGGCGAACACCCTCAGCGCCGTGTAGGCGCTGGTGTAGTAATGCGAACAGATGCGCGGACCATGACGCTGCTGCCCCTCGCAAAACGCCGGATTCAGGGTTTCGAAAAACGGCCCGCACGACAGCAGGCGCAGCGCCCGCATCGGGCCGACCGCCTCGAGCTCCGCTTCGGTCAGGTTGCAGCTGAGCACCGGCAGGCGCAGGCCATGGCGCTCGGATGCCTGGTCCAGTTGCTGCAGAAAAGCGTAGGACGACTCACCCACCAGGTTGTTCAGCACGAACGCCGGCGGGTCTTGAATCAGCCCGTCGATCAGCGTGTCGAAGCCGGTCGAGCCCAAGTGCCAGTACTTTTCCCCGAGCACGTCGGCCCCGTTGGCTTCCAGCACTTCCCGGGCAATGCGGTTGCTTTCCCAGCCCCAGATGTAGTTCGAGCCCAGCAAAAATGCCCGCCGTCCAAACTGGCTCAAGGCGTAGCGCAGCAGCGGCAGCAGCGTCTGGTTAGGGCATCCGCCGAGGTACAAGACGTTTTCGCTGCTTTCGTAACCTTCGTAGGGGCTCGAATACCAGAGCAGCGCGCCGTGCTGGTCCAGGTCCGGGATGATTTCCTTGCGGCTCGCCGACAGCGTGGTGCCGAAAATGTGCCGGACCCCCGCACTCAGCAACTGCGCGATGCCGCGGCGGTAGCCCGCCGGGTCGCCTTGGGGGTCGATGCAGATCGCCTCCAGTCGCACGCTGCGCCGGGTGTCGGCGTTGACTTCGGCGAGCGCGTCCTGCAACCCGAGCAAGGCACTGCGGCCCATGCGCCGGTAGGTGCCTTCGGTCGAGAGCAGAAAGCCAACGTGAACGGTGGGGCGCAGGTCGGGAGTCAAAAGGTTCGGCATGAACAGCCTCCATAAAAAAAGCCCGATCAACCCGGTGGGGGTCGATCAGGCTTCGATACCTGGCGCATTCGAGGCGCGTATGTGGACGAGACTTAAGGACCGGGGTCCGGCTTGCCGTTTGCGTTGAGCATGAAATAAGCGTGCCAAGTGAAAATCCACCGGGTTGACGGCCTTCGCTGGCGTTGGTCTGCACGGCATGGCTCCGCAGTGGGGCGCTCGGTCATGAAGCGCTTCAAAGCAGGGCGCAGGGTTATAGCCCAACCCAGCGTCCAGGGCCTTGTCGACCGTGAGTTCACTGCGCCAAGGCGGCGGCTGCAATCATCTGGTAAGCCCGCTCGGCCGCGGGTGAGAGAATTCTGTCTCTGCGCCTGATCAGCCCGATGGTGCGATTGACCACTGGCCTTGTCAGCGCAACGGTGCATAACTCGGTATGGGCAAGGTGCGCAGGGATCGCCAGTTGCGGAACTGCGGCGACCCCCAGCCCGGCAGCAACCATGTCCACCACCGTGCGCACATGCCTGGCTTCACAGAGCGGCTCCGGAAGTTCCGGTACGCCCGCCAGCGCGAGGTCAAGCAGGAGCCGATTTCCGCTGGCTTTGGTGACGGCAATGTAATCGTGGCGATTGAGGTCCGCCCAGGTGACGGATGCCCGGGTGGCGAGGGGATGGTCGCGGCGGCAGATCATCACGAATCGTTCTTTGAAGATCGGCGTGAATTGCAGGTTGGCCTCCTGCGCGCCGATGTAGTTCACACCGAAATCGGCTTCATTGCGCACCACAGTAGACAGCACGTCACTCGCGCCGTCGTCCAGCACTCGAACCAGAATGCGCGGATACAGCTGCTGAAATGCCTTCAACGTGCCCAGCAGGCAATGGTTCAGCGCTGTGGGCACGCAGGCGATGGTCACCTCGCCGCGCATCCTGCCGCTGCCCTCGCTTATCCCCAGCATTGACTCCTCGAACGTGTGCACCACCAGCCGCGCCTTGCGCGAGAACTCGCGTCCGGTTGCGGTCAGCTCAACGCGTCGGGTGGTCCGTTCCAGCAAACGGACGCCCAGGTTGGCCTCCAGTTTTGAAATGCGCCGGGATAACGCTGGCTGGGAGAGGTGCAGTTCTTTCGCAGCGGCACTGAAGCTGCCCAGTTCGGCAACCGCCACCAGCGCACGTAAATCGCCCATCTCCACATTCATGTTGGCCATGCATAAGTTCCCATTATTATTGCAATTAACTTGGGGTGGGTTGTACGCCATGATGACCCGGTGCGCACTCGCACGTGCATCCACATAATCATAAGCACAGGATCACCCATGAACCCTTTTAACCGCCGCACCCTGTTGAAGGCTGGCGCCGTTGCCTCTGTCGCCAGCGCTGCACCGGGCTTTGTCTTCGCCGCCCAGCCTGCCGCCGCTGTCTCAAACGCCTCCATCGCCGCTAAAACGAATGAGCCGTCGGATGGGGAGGGCGTGACCCGCCTGCTGGCGGCTTATCTGGTCAAAGCGCAGTACACAGATCTGCCGGAGAACGTCCGCAAAGAAGGGTGCCGCACCCTGCTGAACTGGGTCGGCGTGGCGGTGGGCGGGTCTCATCACGAAACCGTGGAACGCGCCATTGCGGCGCTCAAGCCTTTCTCGGGCGCGGCTCAGGCCGGTCTGCTCGGTCGCACCGAGCGCTTCGACATCATGAACGCCGCCTTCCTGAACGGCGTGGCAAGCCACATTTTCGATTTCGATGACACCCATCTCAAAACCATCATCCATCCGGCGGGCCCAGTGGTCTCGGCGATCCTTGCGCTGTCGGAATACCGCCCGGTTTCGGGCACTGAGTTTCTCAATGCATTGATACTCGGCGTTGAAACCGAATGCCGCATTGGCAATTCCGTTTACCCAAACCACTACGATGTCGGCTGGCATATCACTGGCACAGCGGGGGTATTCGGTGCTGCCGCGGCGGCGGGCAAGCTGCTTGGGCTCACTGAGCAGCAAATGGTCTGGGCGCTCGGCCTCGCCGCATCACAACCGGTAGGGCTGCGGGAGTCCTTCGGCTCCATGAACAAAAGCTTCAATCCAGGTCGCGCGGCCAGTAACGGCTTGTTCGCAGCCCTGCTGGCGGCGCAGAACTTCACCAGTTCGGACGGGATGATCGAGGCCAAACGCGGTTGGGCGCACACCATCAGCACCAAGCAGGACTTCAGCCAGATCACTGAAGGGCTCGGCACCCACTACGAGGCGGCGCTCAACACCTATAAACCGTTTGCGTGCGGGATCGTGATTCATCCGGCCCTCGATGCGGCCATCCAGTTGCGCAATCAGTACACGCTGACCGCCGACCAGATCGCCAGCGTCGAATTGAAAGTCCACCCGCTGGTCATCGAACTCACCGGCAAGAAGACGCCGAAAATCGGCCTTGAAGGCAAGTTCAGCATCTATCACTCCGTTGCGGTGGCCATCATTCAGGGCGCGCCCGGGGAGCGGCAGTACAGTGATCAGGCAGTGCTCGACCCGGCGGTGATCACCCTGCGGGAAAAGGTCGTGGCGACGGTGGATCCGGCGATCAGGCCGGAGCAGGTCGACATGACCATCACGCTCAACGACGGGCGGACCCTGCACAAATTCATCGAACATGCACTCGGCAGCGTCGAGGTCCCCATGTCCGATCAGCAGCTTGAGGCGAAATTCCTCGACCTGGCCAAAGGCATATTGCCGGACAGCCAGGCTCGGAAGCTGATGCGTACCTGTTGGGATGTGGAAAAGTTGGCCTCAGCGGCAGACATCAGCAAAGCCGCGGTATCTGCAGCCTGACAGCGTTGATCGTCAACAGCCCAAGGGAGGGCGACGGTGGCTCGGGACGTTTTGCCTGACACTGTCGCCCATCGCCTCAGCGAATCACGGCGCCGCCGCAACGACCTGCGCGCGCTGGCGATACAAGACCAGCGTCGCACCGAATCCGCAGATCGCCGCAAACATCAGCCAGAACGCCGGCGAAGCTTTGTCCCCCGTCGCCTGCACCAGAAAGGTCGACATCGCCGGGGTGAAGCCGCCGAACACCGCCGTTGCCAGGCTGAAGGCCAGCGAGAACCCCACCACGCGCACTTCCTGGGGCATGACCTCGGTCAGCGCTGCGACCATCGCGCCGTTGTACATGCCGAAGAAGAACGAGAAATACAGCAAGACTGCCAGCAGCCGCTCGAAGCTTGCCGCTTCCGCCAGCCAGTGCATCGCCGGGTAGGCCGTGAGGATGCACAGCAGCGAAATGCCCAGCAACAGGGGCCGACGCCCGATGCGGTCAGACAATGCGCCACCGATGGGCAGCCAGATGAAATTGCTCAGCCCGACAAACAGCGTCACCACCAGACTGTCAGTGGTGCTCAGGTGCAGCACGGTTCGGCCGAAGGTCGGGGTGTACACGGTGATCAGGTAAAACGTCGTGGTGGTCATCGACGCCAGCAAGCCGCCGGCCAGCACCGTGCGCCAGTTTTCGCGCATCGAACGAAACACTTCGCGGGTGCTGGGATGGTGCAAACGGCGCTTGAACGCTTCGGTCTCTTCAAGGGAGCGACGGATCACGAAGATGAACGGGATGATCACGCAGCCGATGAAGAACGGAATGCGCCAGCCCCACGCGGCGATCTCACTGGCCTGCATATACGTGCTGATGCCGTAGCCCAGCGCGGCTGCGAGGATGATTGCGATCTGCTGACTGGCGGACTGCCAACTGGTGTAGAAGCCGGTGCAGCCCGGGGTCGCGATTTCGGCGAGGTACACCGACACGCCACCCAGCTCAGCCCCCGCCGAAAAGCCCTGCAGCAACCGTCCGAGCAGCACCAGGACCGGTGCAGCGACGCCGATGGTGGCGTAACCCGGCACCAGCGCGATCAGCACCGTGCCGCAGGCCATAATTGCCAGCGTCACGATCAGGCCTTTGCGCCGACCCACTTTGTCGATGTACGCACCCAGCATGATCGCGCCGAGCGGACGCATCAGAAAGCCGGAGCCGAACACGGCGAAGGTCATCATCAGCGAGGCAAACTCGCTGCTGGCCGGGAAGAAGGTTTGGGAGATGTAGGTGGCGTAGAACCCGAACAGAAAGAAGTCGAACTGTTCGAGAAAGTTGCCGCTGGTGACGCGGATGATGGCGCCGACTTTCGCGGCGCGCGACCGCGTGGCTTCGGGGGTGGGGGTGCTGTTCATGGCTAATCAGGACTCTTTGTTTTTATGGAGTGGGCAACGTGTGTGCATCGGTATTGCGGGCTTCAGTCACTGCCCGCGTTGATCGGATTCGGCTGACGTTTTTCGATGGAGTACTTGAGCAACGCGGCGCTGCGAAAGATGCCGTGGGCGAACTTGCTATAGGGCATGGTCAGGAAGAAGGCCATGACCAGTCCCAGATGGATGGCCAGCAACAGGCCCAATGCACTGCTTTCGCGGAACGCCAGCAGGGCCAGACCGCTGCCGCTCACCAGCAGCAAGAGGGCGATGAAGCCGCGGTCCATGGGCTTCTGCTTTTCATCACCCTGGTCCGGGTTGCGCCGCAGGTTCATCCACAGCAGCCCGGCCGGGCCCACCAGCAGGCCGATGCCACCAACCACCCCGAGCATCACCGGCAGGCTGAAAATCGGGTAGGGCGCCGACCAGTCGAGCAAGTAGTGATACAGCGTCGCCGTTCCGGTGGCGGCGAAGCACAGCATGAATCCGTAAAAGGTGAAGTGGTGAAAACGCCGGCGCCACAAGGTGAATTTATCGTCAGCGTTGGTGCAGCCTTCGCCGTGACCGCCGTCCAGGTACTTGAGCTGGGCGACGTTTGCCGTCGCTTCCAATGCAGCGCTGGCTTTCAATGGCAGCGTCGACTGCACGGGCGACACATTGCGCCAGAATCGCCCCACGCCGATGCTCAGCGCCAGCACGGCAAAGCCGAACACCGCGCCGAACATCAGGGCCAGGGTGTTGTGCGGGAAGATCCCGTAGAAGTTGCCGCCCGGCATGGCGGTGAACAGGTTGCCCATGACCATCAGCGTCAGGCACAGGAAAAACGCCAGACCGGCCCCTGACGCCAGCGCCAGGGTCAAGCCATTGCGCTGGTACAACGTGCCCAGCGCCTTGGGCCAGGCGTATTCGGCGTAGGTGTCCAGACGCACCTTGGCCATGGCCTTGGGCACATTGATCGCGAATTCGTGGGGCGCCGCGTACTGACAGGCCGACAGGCAGGCGCCGCAGTTGTGACACAGGTTCGCCAGATAATGAATGTCGGCCTGATTGAATTCGAGGCGACGGGTCATGGCCGGGAATACCGCACAGAAACCTTCGCAGTAGCGGCAGGCGTTGCAGATGGTCATCTGCCGCTCGACTTCGCTCTCCTGCAGGTTGAGGACCGGGATCAAGGCGCTCGGCGCCTGTGGATCAAACAGTTGCATGTCGGCGTTCCGATTTCGCTGAAGAGGGACCGAAGCCCGCTGAGGCGGCTGCCTGCACGCCGGCGATACGGCCGAACGCAGTGCCGATGGCCATGCCGATGCCCGCCGTGTAGCCCTTGCCCAATACGTTGCCAGCCATCATCTCGCCAGCGACGAACAGGTTGGGGCTGGGCTTGCCCTGAAAGTGCACGGCGGCGGTGTCGTCGGTGGCCAGCCCGAGGTAGGTAAAGGTCACCCCCGGCTTGAGCGGGTAGGCGTAAAACGGCGGCTTGACCAGCGGCCGGGCCCAATGGGTCTTGGCCGGCGTCAGGCCTTCGGTGTGGCAGTCATCCAGGGCGGTGTGATCGAAGGTGCCGACCTGACAGGCCCGGTTGTAGTCCTCGACGGTCTTGACGAAGGTCGCTTCCGGCAGATTCAGCAGCCCCGCCAGCACTTCCAGGGTGTCGGCCTTGGTGCCCGGAAAAACCGGCGGCATGAAGCGGCCTACGGCTTGCTGGTCGATGATCGAGAACGCTTGCTGATTCGGCTGACCGGCCACCAGACGTCCCCAGATCGCATAGCGCTTGGGCCAGAAATCTTCGCCTTCGTCGTAGAAACGTTCACCGTCGCGGTTGACCACCACGCCCAGAGACACACAGTCGATCCGCGTGCAGATGCCGCCGTCGTAGAGCGGGGCGCGGGCGTCGATGGCCACCATGTGTGCCTGGGTCGGGTCGCCGATGATGTCGGCGCCGAGGTCCTGCATGCGCCGTAGCAAAACGCCGGTGTTGAAGCGCGTGCCGCGAATCAGGAAGTTGTCCGACGGCCATTCTCCGCGCGCGTTCTGGCCCCAGGCTTCGCGCAGCCACTCACGGTTGGATTCGAAACCGCCCGCCGCCATGACACAAGACCTCGCCTCGATGCGCTCAGCGGGGAGCAACTGCCCATCCACCTCCCGCTCACCGACGTGAGCGGCGACGAACGCGCCGTCCTTCATCTCGATGTCAGTGACTTGGGCGTCGTAGCGAATCTGGATGCCCAGACGTTCGGCGCTGCGGAAATAGGCGTTGATCAGGGCTTTGCCCCCGCCCATGAAAAACGCGTTGGTGCGCGCCACGTGCAAGGCGCCCGACAAGGGTGGCTGGAAGTGCACGCCGTGGGAGCGCATCCAGTCGCGGCAGGTGGCGGAGGCCCGAATGGCGATGCGCGCCAGCTTTTCATCGGTCAGGCCGCCGGTCACCTTGAGCAGGTCTTGCCAGTATTCCTCTTCCGGGTAGGTGTCGATCAGCACGTCCTGCGGCGCATCGTGCATGCAGCGCAGGTTGCGGGTGTGCTGCGAATTACCGCCGCGCCAGACTTTCGGCGAGCCTTCCAGCAACATCACGCTGGAACCGGCTTCCCGGGCCATCAACGCGGCGCACAAGGCCGCGTTACCGCCGCCGATCACCAGAACATCAACCATCATCACTCCTCGTCACGCCAGCGCTGGACAGAGTGCAACTGGCGGTGATGAACAGTAGGGACAGGCGCCGCTGGCCGAAAGGCGGGTTAAGGCGAGGGGGCTTTAGTTTTAGTAAAGGGTTAGGCTGCTCGGAATACGTATACTTTGACGGCTGACTTTCCGCAGCTTGCGTCATAGCTCAACGAGGAGCCCCTGTGGAACTGCGCCAACTTCGCTATTTCGTCAAAGTCGTCGAGATGACCAGCCTGGGGCGCGCCGCCCTGGAACTGAATGTCGGCACGTCCGCCTTGAGCCAGCAGATGAGCAAGCTCGAAGACGAGTTGGCCACGCGCCTGCTCAATCGCACCTCCACCGGCGTCAGCCCGACAGCGGCGGGCCTGGCGTTTCTGCACCATGCGCAACTGACCCTGCGCCAGGCCGACGCCGCCGTGCAGGCCGCGCAACGGGGGCGGATGCGCGGCTACGTCAGCGTTGGCCTGCCACCGACCACGGCCAGCGTCCTGGCGTTGCCGCTGATCGAAGCGATGCGCGCGCGTTATCCGGACATCCAGCTGCACCTGGTGGAGATGCTCTCCGGCTACCTCGCCAGCCAGCTCAGCGCGCGACAGCTGGACCTCGCCGTGGTGTTCCAGGCCGACATCGCCCGGCGCTGGACCATGATTGCGCTGCTCGACGAAGCCGTAACCCTGCTGCACGCCCCGGGCTTCCCCGGCATTCCCCCTGGCGACACCCTCAGCCTCGCGCAGATCGGCGACATTCCTCTGGTGCTGCCGAGCAGCGGCCACGGCCTGCGCGCCACCCTCGCGAACGCTTTCGAAGCGGCCGGCATGCCGTTGAACGTGGTGATGGAGATCGACGGGCTGGCGACCTTGATGGACGTGGTGCGCCACGGCGTCGCCGCCACCCTTCAGCCCGGGGCTGCGGCGGCACGCTTTGCCGGGTCGGGATTGTGTGTGGTGCAGATTCACGAGAAGCACCTGATGCGCCGCAACACCCTGGCCAGTTTGCCGGACGACGAGCTTTCGCCTGCGGCGCTGGCGGTCCGGGTGGTGATTCGGGATGTGGTGAGGGTGTTGGTGGAGAAGCGCGAGTGGCCCGGGGCGACCTTGCTTTGAGTCGCGGCCACCTGCGGCGGTCCATCTACAGGCTTCCCGGCTAAAGCCGGTCCTGCACCTGGTTTTTCACCTACTGTCGCTGACTGAGCGCACTGCTTCAATATCGATGACTGATGAGCGTCCGGCCTTCTTCGGCAGGCACCACGTTAACGCTGGCGGCCTTCCCGAAAAAGCTCCGGCGCGGTCATGGGCTTGGCGGTTTCGCGCCAGAAGAACTTGAAAGTGGCCTGAGCGTTGGTGACTGCCGCCTTGAGTTCGTCGCTCTCGCCTTTCACGCTGTAGATGATCTGCCCGGTCATGAGTAAGTCGTTCCCTCTGTCGATCTGAATAATGTTCTACCATGAGCCGTCATTCATGGTGTGAGCCGCTGCGCTCACGCCCGCGAGGCCCGATGAAATGAGAGACCTGCCACCCACCGCCACGTTGCGCGCCTTCGAAGTCGCCACCCGTCACGGGACGTTTACCTCCGCCTCCGAGGAGCTGCACGTTACCCAAAGTGCCGTGAGTCACCAATTAAAAAATCTCGAAGACATCTGGGGCGTGCAGCTGTTTCAGCGCGGCAAGACGTTGAGCCTGACGCCGGCCGGTGCAGCGCTGGCGCCCATCGTGCGGACGTTTTTCATGAACCTGGAGGCGACGCTTGCGGACCTCCGGGAAGAGAACGGCCGGGTCAGGCTCAAGGTCAGCACGACCTATTCCTACGCGCTCAAATGGCTGTTGCCGCGCCTGCCCAATCTGTCCCAGCTGCACCCGGAAATCCTCGTCACGCTGGACAGCACAGACACCGCGATCAACTTTGCCAGCGGCGAGGCCGACGTGGCGATCCGCCTGGGCGGCGGCAACTACCCCGCGCTGCACTCGGAATTCATGTTCAGGGAGCACATCTTTCCGGTGGCGAGCCCCGACTTGCTCAAGCGCTTCGGCATGCCCCGGGAGCCGGCCGAGCTGTTGCGCTATCCGCTGTTGGCCCGGGATGGTTCCGACCTGGTGCCCAAATGGGAGGTGTGGTTTCAGAACATCGGCCTGGGCGTCACCTCGCTGAAGGAGAGCGTGCGTTTTCCCGACACCAACATGACCGTGGAGGCGGCCTTGTTAGGGCAGGGCATCGCTCTTGTTCGAAGTGGCCACGTGGAGAAAGAGCTGCGCGAGGGCAGTTTGATCAGGTTGTTCGACGTGCCGTTTCCCTCGCCGGTGGCCTATTACTTCGTTTGCCCGAAGGGGGTCGAAACGCAGCCCCATGTGGCAAGTTTTCGCGACTGGTTGATCAGGGAATCGACTGCAGCCGGGCTTAGTTATGGCTGAGGCATGAGCAATTGCTCATGATTCGATGAGCAGACTTCGCTTCCGTTTTGTGGGTCAGCCTGACTAAGATCCGCCCCATGCCGACCCATATCATTCTGTTAATCCTCTTCGCCGCTCTGCTGCACGCCAGCTGGAACGCGTTGCTGCGCGGCGGCAACGACAAGCTCTGGTCAATGACCATCATGTGCGTGGCGGTGGCCGTCGTCAGCCTGGCCGGGGTACTGTTCATGAACGCCCCGGCGCCGGAGAGCTGGCCTTACGCGGTGCTCTCTGCGCTGCTGCATGTCGGCTATAACCTGTTTCTGGTGCGCACCTACCGCAGCGGCGACCTCGGGCAAACCTACCCGATCTCCCGGGGCTCATCGCCGGTGCTGATTACGCTGTGTGCGTCGCTATTTGCGGGGGAGGTGGTCGAGACCGGCGCGATGATCGGCATTGCACTGGTGTCAGCGGGGATTATTTCTCTGGCGTTCAAAGGCCGGAAACTGGACACGGCCAGCCTTCCATATGCGTTGGGCACCGGCTGTTTCATTGCGGCCTATAGCGTGACGGACGGCATTGGCGGGCGTCTGTCCGGCGCGCCGATGGCGTACACCGTGTGGATGTGCGCGCTGTGGGGTGTGCTGATGCCGATCACTTACATCGGTCTGCGGGGCGCACGCAGTCTGCTGACGGTCCGGCCCGGTTTGGTCGCCTCGTTGGGCGGAGGCGTGGTGTCGCTGCTTGCTTACGGCATCGTCATTTATGCGATGACTCTCGCGCCGATGGGGGCCGTGTCGGCACTGCGCGAAACCAGCGTGCTGTTTGCCGCATTGCTCGGGTATCTGTTTTTGGGCGAGTCGCTGACCGTGCGCAAGATCCTCGCGTGCGTGGTCATTGCGGCCGGCACGATCATCATTGGCTGAGCCGTGCAGGCTCACTTGCGCAGCTTCGGTTTCACCGCCTTCAACCGCGCAATGGCCAGGTTGTGCAGGTATTGGCGTACGGCGTCGTGGTGCTCGACGCTCACGTGATAGCTGTCCAGCAGTCCCAACAAATACCCCTCGGCCATGGCGTGATAACGGGACACGCTTTCGCGGGTGTCACTGGTGTTTAGCCTGGCAATCAGCTCGTCGATCCGGGCGCGGTGCTCCTCTGAGAACCAGTCCTGCTGAGGGGCCGAGCCCGTATCGTCGGTCAGGGGCGTGTGCAGATTCATGGGGCCTCCAGGCGAGCACATCGGTCGCGGGCTGACAGGGCGCGGGACGGATGTGCAGCCGATCCCGCGAACATGGGGTTGGACAGCGCATCTGCCGCAAAATCCGCTAGCCCGCGCCGCGAAGGCTCGGAAATCCCGGCCAGTCTTACCGGCCGGGATTTTGAGGGTCAGCCGGACTCAGCCAGCCACCGGCGAGCGCCAGTCATCGGAGCCCGACGTGCCGCAGACTTCGTGGGTCCAGGTGATCTTGCGGTAGGTAAACTCCACGTCTTCCAAATGGGTGAAGTGAGCGTTCGACGGGTCCTGGCAGTTGTGCATGTAGTCTTTGATGTCGACGATAATCGCATCCTCGAGTTTAGTGGTGTAGTAATGCTCCTGTGTCCCGGCTGCCGAGGTGCGATACCACTGGATAGTGATCTCGGTCAGGCGTTCGCCCGACGTCAAGGCTGCCAGCAACAGCGGTGAAGACTTGTCGAACACCTTGGTGATCTTGACCGGCTTGTGAACACGCTGACCGGTCGGCTGACCCGACTGCGGGTCGCGGGGGATGATCATTTCATGTTGAAACCCTTGCACCATGACCTGATCTTCGTGACCTTCCTGAAACGTGTTGCCGACCGAGTCTGCGGTGAAAGCGCCCGCGGTGATCAGGCCCTGCTTGGTGCCTGTGATGGACATGTACGCTGGTGTTGCCATGAAGATGCTCCTTGCCTCATAAATTAAAGTGCCCAACAGCCAGTTCGCCTGCTGGGAAGTGGTGTTAGTTCAAGCTTCGTGCCATGTAAGAACTCATCCCTGTAAAACATGGGTTTGATGGGGGTTAAACGGTTCTTTGCCGGTTAAGGAGAAAGTTTTGTGCCGTGATGTGCGCAAGAAGTTGCATAGCGCTGCGCAACTTCTTGCGCATTCGGCTACAGAGGTCGGGATATAAGGGCTGCAAGTTATCGCTCAGCGATTTTTCGTACAGGCAGTGCGCAACTTCTTGCGCATGGAGGCCCAGTGATAGTGCTTGTTGCGAGTGAGTGCAGGCAGCTGAGTAAGAATGATTCAGCCAGGCATGGGGGGGCTGCATGATCTCCAGGCTCCGGTTCTGACCTCTGAACCCTATGTTTTCCGCCGTTCGATCATCGACAAACAAGATATATGAAAGAAGTCTCTCTGAATCCCCGGTATTCAAAGAAACTTCCTACAAGACTAGTGGATATATCGCGTTTATAGAAAGCTTGATAGTGTAATTACCGCTGAGTACTATTCGCGGCCTCTGAAGGGTAGACGTTTTGTTACATGTCGGTTGCCCACTTCGCTCGTATTTTAATTTTGTCAGGCTCGCCGATTTAAGTGTCTGTCGTTGGCGCGTTTTTACGCTGAAGATCTCGAATGTCTTATTCAAGTCCACTGTCTGAATATTATCTTGAAGCTGCCCAAGCCTGCATATCCACTGTGAGCTTCGCGGGTGAAGACATTCGTTTTTCAAACGAATACGAGGCGTTGGAAAACGAGGTTAATAAAGCTCAGTCCATGCATGAAACGGCCCAGATCGACTGGCTGAACGTGCGTGAACAAAGTGAAAACCTGCTTCGCACCCAATCCAAAGATTTGCGCGTCGGGGCTTGGCTGACGTGGGCCCTGTATCAGCGTGAATCTTTCCAGGGGCTGTTGGCAGGACTTGGGCTTCTTCACCATCTTTGCGTGCACCACTGGGATGAAGTTCATCCCGTCAAGGCCCGCACCCGTTCCGCAGCCATCGGTTGGCTGCTCCCCCGTCTTGAGCAAGTGCTGTTTGATGACGTCGCTATCAAAGAGCAGTCGCCGCTGTTCAGTCGCCTCGTCGAGATGCTCGAAGACCTTGATGCGGTGTTCACACAGCACATGGACGACGATGCACCCTTGCTCTTGCCGGTGTCCCGGCGTTTGAAAAATATGGCCCGGCACACGGTTCACAACCTGCCTGACGCCAGGATTGCCGGAGGCGCTGATGCGCCAGTCAAGCCGTCTGCCACTCCGCCGCTCCCCTCAACTGCGCTGATCGACAGCGAGAAAGACGCGCAAAAGTCCCTGCGGTTTCAGCAGGATAGCGGGCGCTCATTGTGTGCCTGGTGGCTCAAGCAGAAAGCCAGCGATCTGCGTGCATTGCGTTTGAACCGGACATTGCTGTGGTTGCCGATCGAGGCATTGCCGGAGCGCAACTCAGAGCACATCACCGCGCTGCGCGGGCTCCCGGCAGACAAGCTCAAATGTTATCGAGACCGATACGATCAGGGCGGCTACGCCGATCTGATTATCGAGCTGGAGGCGAGTCTGGCAAAGGCGCCGTTCTGGTTCGATGGCCAGCGAATGGTCTGGGAGTGCCTGCACGCGCTGAAAGCCGAGGTGGCAATGCGTGAGGTAGAAATCCAGTTCGCGCTGTTGATTCAGCGGCTCCCCGGGGTCATCGAGCTTCGTTTTCACGACGGCACCCCGTTTGCGGACCCTGCGACTCGCGCCTGGATTGGCGCCAGCGTCACACCTCGCCTGCAGGCTGCCAGCGCGCCTCGCCGCGTCGACACCACAGATAACCAGCCGGTCTGGGAAGACGCCCTGGAGTGCGCGGTCTCGGTGCTGCGCGATGACGGCATCAGGGCCGCTGTCCAGCGCCTGAAGCAGGGCCTGCACAGGGCCCGGGGCGAGCGTGCACGATTTTTCTGGCAATTCGCCCTGGCCCGGTTGTGCTTCACCGCCAGGAAATACGAACTCGCCAAGACCCAGCTCGAAACCCTCGACCAAACCCTGCAGGACTCAGGCATCAATGCCTGGGAGCCTGATCTTGCGCTGCAGGTGCTGCATCTCTTGCACAGCTGTTTCGAATTGCTGCCCCAGGGTCATGGCGCCCGGGAACGCAAGGAAGAGGTTTATCGCAGGCTGTGCCACCTCGACCTCGAAGTCGTACTTGAATAGGCCCCAGGGCCCTAATTACCAGGAGAACGGCCATGGCCAAAGAAGGATCGGTAGCCCCCAAAGAACGTATCAACGTCACGTTCAAGCCCGCCACGGGGGGTGCGCAGGAAGAGATCGAGCTGCCTTTGAAGCTGCTCGCAATCGGTGATTACACCTTGCGAAAAGACGAGCGAAAAGTCGAAGAGCGCAAGCCCATCAGTATCGACAAGATGACCTTTGACGAGGTGCTGGCGAAGCAGGCCCTGAGCCTCACGCTGAGCGTGCCCAACCGTCTCCAAGCGGAGGGAGGGAATGAGGAGTTGGCGGTGCAACTGCACGTCAAGTCGATGAAGGACTTCAATCCGGCCTCGCTGGTCGACCAAGTGCCGGAACTGAAAAAACTCATGGAACTGCGCGACGCTTTGGTGGCGCTCAAAGGACCGCTGGGGAACGCGCCCGCTTTTCGCAAAGCCATTGAAGGGGTACTCGCCAACGACGAGTCCCGCGGTCGCGTGCTGGGCGAGCTGGGTTTGAACGCCGCCGCCCAGGACACCTGAGTCCATCTGCCAAGGAGCCAACATCATGAGTACTACACCAGCGCAGAAGCAGGGCAAAGAACCCGGCGAGTTCAGCATTCTCGACAGCATCATTGCCGAAACCCGCCTGCCTCGGGATGAGGATGCCTATGGCATCGCCAAGCGCGGCGTGTCGGCGTTTATCGAGGAACTGCTCAAACCCCAAAATGCGGGTGAGCCGGTCAAGAAGGCAATGGTTGACCGCATGATTGCCGAGATCGACGCCAAGCTGGGGCGTCAGATGGACGAGATTTTGCACCACCCGGACTTCCAGTCTCTGGAGTCGTCCTGGCGTGGTTTGCAGTTGCTGGTCGAGCGGACCGACTTTCGCGAGAACATCAAGATTGAAATCCTCAACGTGTCCAAAGAGGACTTGCTGGAAGATTTCGAAGATTCCCCCGAGGTCATGCAAGCCGGTCTCTACAAGCATATCTACACCGCCGAGTACGGTCAGTTCGGTGGGCAGCCTGTGGGAGCGATCATCGCCAACTACTTCATGTCCCCCAGCGCCCCGGACGTGAAGCTGATGCAGTACGTTTCCAGCGTGGCCTGCATGTCCCACTCGCCATTTATCGCCGCCGCCGGCCCCAGGTTCTTTGGCTTGGAAAGCTTCACCGGCCTGCCAGACCTGAAAGATCTGAAGGATCATTTCGAGGGCCCGCAGTTCGCCAAATGGCAGAGCTTCCGTCAGTCGGAAGACGCCCGCTACGTGGGCCTTACGGTGCCGCGCTTCCTGCTGCGCAACCCGTACGACCCGCAGGAGAATCCGGTCAAGTCGTTCGTCTACAAGGAAACCGTTGCCAACAGCCATGAGCACTACCTGTGGGGCAACACGGCGTACGCCTTCGGTACGAAGCTGACGGACAGCTTCGCGAAATTCCGCTGGTGCCCGAACATCATCGGTCCGCAGAGCGGTGGCGCAGTCGAAGACTTACCGCTGCACCACTTCGAAAGCATGGGTGAAATCGAAACCAAGATCCCGACCGAAGTACTGGTCAGCGATCGGCGTGAATACGAGTTGGCGGAGGAGGGCTTTATCTCCCTGACCATGCGCAAGGGCTCGGACAACGCGGCGTTCTTCTCCGCCAGCTCGGTTCAAAAACCCAAGTTTTTCGGCACCAGCGCGGAGGGCAAGGCGGCGGAGCTGAACTACAAACTCGGCACCCAGCTGCCGTACATGATGATCGTCAACCGTCTTGCTCACTATCTGAAAGTCCTGCAACGCGAGCAACTGGGTTCCTGGAAAGAGCGCACTGACCTCGAACTGGAACTGAACAAGTGGATTCGCCAGTACGTTGCCGACCAGGAGAATCCGAGCGCTGAAGTCCGTGGTCGGCGTCCCCTGCGTGCCGCGCAGATCATCGTCAGTGACGTGGAGGGTGAACCCGGCTGGTATCGGGTCAGCCTGAACGTGCGCCCGCATTTCAAATACATGGGCGCCGATTTCACCCTGTCGCTGGTGGGCAAGCTGGACAAAGAGTGAAAGGGGTCGACGCATGACTGGCTACGGCAGCCTTTTTGAACGCCTGGGTGGCGACGCCGACAAGCGCGTTGGCTGGAGCCGCGAAGACGCTGCGACGGCATCGGTGGCTGCCCATCTGGCCAAGATGCTCAGCACCCGTGCGGGCAGCGTTCAGACGCTTATCGACTACGGGCTGCCGGATCTCAACGACATGCGTTTAAGCCTTCATGACGCGTTGACCAACGCGCGGCTCGCTATTGAGGTTTTCATCGAAACCTACGAGCCACGCTTGAGCAGCGTCCAGGTCATCGCGCTGCCCCACGAAAACGATCAGCTTCGGCTCGCCTTTCGTATCGAGGGGCTGCTGGAGGTTGAGGGTTTCAAGCGTCAGGTCACTTTCGCCGCCTGCCTGGAGGGCGGCGGTCAGGTACAGGTCAACCACAGAAAAGCCTGATGTCAGGACACGCTGCATGTGACTGCACCCGATGACGGAAGGCACCAGCAGGCGGTTTTCCGCAACGACCACCCTTGAACCAAACAGCTGCGCTCGAAGGTAAAACCATGTCCTTTAACCACTACTACCAAAGCGAGCTCACCGCGCTTCGCCAGCTAGGTCGTCTGTTTGCCGAGCGCAGCCCGGCGTTGGCGCCTTTTCTGGGGCAGGCCGGACGGGATCCTGACGTAGAGCGGCTGCTGGAAGGCTTCGCGTTCCTGACCGGACGCCTGCGACAGAAGCTCGATGACGAGCTGCCCGAGCTCAGTCATTCGCTGATGCAACTGCTGTGGCCCAACTACATGCAGCCGCTGCCTGCCTTCAGCATTCTGCAATTTGACCCGCTGAAGCTGGCAGGGCCTGCGCTGAGGGTGGAGCGGGATACGCCGGTGGACAGCGTGCCGATCGATGGCGTGCAGTGTCGCTTCCGCACCTGCTACCCGACCGATGTCCAGGCGCTCGATCTGGTCGCACTGACGTACTCGGTCAAGGGCGAGGGCTCACTGTTGAGTTTGCGGCTGGAGATCAGCGGCGAAGGCCATTTTGGTGAGTTGCAATTGAGCCGTTTGCGCCTGCATTTTGCCGGCGAGCGTTACATCAGCCAGATGCTTTATCTGAGCCTTCTGCGCAATCTCGAGAGGATCGAGCTGGTGCCGTTGGACGGGGACGGCAAGCCCATCCAGGGCATCAACGGCCTGCCCATGTCATTCAGCATCCCTGGCGACCGTATCCAGCCCGTGGGGTTTGCCGAAGACGAAGCGCTGATCCCGTATCCGCTGAATACCTTCCGCGGTTACCGCTATCTGCAGGAGTACTTCGCTTTCCAGGACAAGTTTCTGTTTGTGGACGTGAATGGTCTGGACCTGCTCGCTGCATTGCCGGAAGAAACGCTCAAACGCATACGCGGGCTTGAATTGCGTTTCGACATTCGCAAGAGCGGTGCGCAGCGCCTGCGACCGACGCTGGACAACGTCAAGCTCCATTGCACGCCCATCGTGAACCTGTTCAAACATGACGCCACGCCGATCCGCCTCGAGGGCAAACAGGACGAGTACCTGCTGATGCCGGCGCTCTATAGCCCGGAAAATTGCGGCGTGTTTTCGGTCGAATCGGTGATCGGCTGGAAGCCCGGTGGCTTGGGTTACGAAACCTACGTGCCTTTCGAGTCCTTTGAGCATGACCCCAGTTTCGATGTGCCGAACCGCCGTCCGCACTACAGCATTCGCCAGCGTTCATCGTCGCTGCACGATGGCCTCGACACCTACCTGAGCTTCGGCATCCGTCACACCGAAGCCTCTGAAACATTGTCGATCGAGATGACGTGCACCCATCAGAACCTGCCGCGCAAGCTCAAGCTGGGTGACATTTGCATCGCCTGCGAAGAGACACCGGAAGGTCTGACCTTCCGCAATATCACCCCGGCCACGCCCAGTTATGCGCCGCCGCTGAACCGCGACTTCCTGTGGAAGCTGATCAGCAACATGTCGCTTAACTACCTGTCCCTGGCGGACGTCAATGCCTTGAAGGTGATCCTCGAAACCTACGACTTGCCGCGCTATTACGACCCGCACGCAGAAAAGGTCAGTAAGCGCCTGCTGGGCGGGCTCAAGTCGATCCGGCACCAGCATGTCGACCGGCTGCACAAAGGGCTGCCGGTACGCGGGTTGCGCACCGAGCTGACCATCGACCCGCACGGCTATATCGGCGAGGGCGACGTGTTCGTGTTCGCCTCCGTTCTTAATGAGTTTTTTGCGCTTTACGCCAGCCTCAATTCGTATCACGAGCTGCGCGTGAAAAGCACACAGGGAGAGGTGTACCAATGGACACCCCGTATGGGCCTGCAGCCCCTGCTTTGAGCGGGCTGACCCAAGGCATACGCGAATATTCGCTGTTTCAGGCCGTCTTGCTGGTCATCGACCGGCTGCGCATGGCGCACCCGCATTTGAGCGATGACGACCTGTATGACCAGCTGGAATTCCAAGCCAACCCGAGCCTCGGTTTTCCGGGCAGTGATGTGGACCGCGTGGAGTTTTTTGAAGCGTCCGGGCTGATGCGTGCACGCCTGCGCTTCAACCTGCCGGGACTTGTAGGGTCCGGATCGCCTTTGCCTGCGTTCTATAGCGAGCAGGCATTGGGCGACAGCGAGGAAGGGAACCCGACCCGCCAGTTCCTGGACCTGTTTCACCACCGCCTGCATCGGCTGATGCTGCCGATCTGGAAGAAATACCGCTACCGCGCCTGTTTTGAAAGCGGCGCGATCGATCCGTTTTCATCGCAGTTGTTCGCGCTCATCGGACTGGGCAGCGAGGAGATTCGACAGGCGCGGGAGCTGAACTGGAAGCGACTGCTGCCCTACCTGGGTTTGCTCAGCCTGCGCGCGCATTCGGCAGCGCTGATCGAGGCGGTGCTGCGGTACTACTTCAAACACGCAGCACTGACGATTGAACAATGCATGGAGCGTCGCGTGGACATTCTGCAAGAGCAGCGCAACAGCCTTGGCCGAGCCAACAGCCAGCTCGGCGAGGACATGGTGCTTGGCGAACACGTCCGCGACCGCAGTGGCAAATTCCGCATTCATGTTCGAGAGCTTGGCTGGCAGCGTTTCCACGAGTTCCTGCCCATCGGCGCGGGTTACCAACCGCTGTGCGCATTGGTGCGATTCACGCTGCGTGACCCGCTTGATTACGACGTTCGCCTGGCGCTGCGTCAGGAAGAAATTCGCGAACTGCGCCTGGCCGGACAGAACGCGTGTCGCCTGGGATGGACCAGTTGGCTGGGCCGCGACCGCGCGGACGGCGTGGTCACCCTGGGCAGCCAATCATTAAGGACAGCCGAACGATGAGTAACATCAACTTGCAACAACTTATTCAGGCGCTCGACGCCGAAAGCCGTCGCGACCTAGAGCACGCCGCCGAGCGCTGCGTGGGACGCGGCGGTAGCAAGGTGCTTGTCGAGGACCTGTTGCTGTGCTTGCTGGAGCGCCCACAGGGCCTGCTGTCCCGCGCGCTGCAGGATGCCGGCGTGGACGCGGGTGAACTTGGCGCCGCGTTGCAGATGCGGATGGAACACAGTGCGTCCCGCAGCCCGGTATTTGCCCCGGAACTGGTGCAGTGGCTGCAGGATGCGCTGCTGGTCGCCAACCTTGAATTGGGCCAGACCCAGGTTGAACAAGGGGCGCTGATCCTTGCGTTACTGCGCAACCCCATGCGTTACGCGGGCAGCCGCTATCAGGCATTGCTCGCCCGACTGAACATCGAGCGCTTGAAAGCATTCGCCTTGTCACAGAAGGCCCATTCCGACGCCGGCAACCGCGATGGGGTCGGCGAGTCACTGCTGACCCGCTTTACCCATAACCTCACCCAACAGGCCCGAGACGGCAGGCTCGACCCGGTGCTGTGCCGTGACGACGCCATTCGGCAAATGGTGGATATTCTCGCCCGTCGGCGGAAAAACAACCCGATCGTGGTGGGTGATGCCGGTGTCGGCAAGACGGCGATCGTTGAAGGGCTGGCGTCGCGTATCGTCGCCGGGGAAGTGCCGCAGCCAATAAAGGACGTTGAGCTGCTGTCGCTGGACATGGGGCTGTTGCAGGCCGGCGCCAGCGTCAAAGGGGAGTTCGAACGTCGCCTCAAGGGCGTGATTGACGAGGTCAAGGCGTCGCCCAAACCGATCATATTGTTTATCGACGAGGCCCATACCCTGATCGGGGCCGGGGGGGAGGCGGGTGGCTCCGATGCGGCCAACCTGCTCAAGCCGGCCCTGGCGCGTGGCGAACTGCGCACCATCGCTGCGACGACCTGGACCGAATACAAAAAATACATCGAGAAAGACCCGGCGCTGGCCCGCCGCTTCCAGCCGGTGCGGTTGCACGAACCGACCATCAATGAAGCAGTGACCATCCTGCGTGGCCTTGCTCACGTTTACGAGCGGAGCCACGGCATCTATCTGCGGGACGACGCAGTGGTCGCCGCCGCTGAGTTGTCTGCCCGCTATCTCGCCGGCCGCCAGTTGCCGGACAAGGCCGTCGATGTGCTCGACACGGCGTGCGCACGCGTTCGCATCAGCTTCGCCGCCGCCCCCCAACGTCTTGAGCGTCTGCGCAATGAACTGGCTGAAGGCAGCCGCCAGCGTCAGGCGCTGCGTCGTGACGCCGAAGCCGGTTTGCTCATTGATCATCCGGCACTGGATGCACTGGAAAACCGTTTGCGCGCTGCGGATGAAGAACGCCTTGCGCTCGAGTCACTCTGGCTTGAACAGAAGGGATTGGCCGAGCGCCTGCTGGAGCTGCGTCAGCGAATGGCGCAGGCGGTTGATGTCGATGAACCGCACACTGTCGAAGACCTGCAAGCCGCACGCGATGAGATTCACCTCGCCCTGACTCAGGCCCAGGCCCGGGAGCGGCTGGTGAGCTTCGAAGTCTGCCCGCGGCTTGTCGCCGAAGTGATCAGTGCCTGGACCGGCGTGCCCTTGGCGCAATTGGCGCGGGAGCACAATGCCAAAATAGCCAGCTTTTCAAGGGACTTGAGCGCCCGTATTCGCGGTCAGGAGCACGCGGTGCACGCCCTTGATCGTTCGATGCGGGCCACCGCAGCCGGTCTTAACAAACCCGACGCACCCGTGGGCGTGTTCCTGTTGGTCGGGCCGAGCGGTGTGGGCAAGACTGAAACCGCGCTGGCGCTCGCTGACTTGCTGTACGGCGGCGAGCGGTTCATCACCACCATCAACATGTCCGAGTTCCAGGAGAAGCACACCGTCTCGCGTCTGATTGGTGCGCCGCCGGGGTACGTGGGTTACGGCGAGGGCGGCATGCTCACCGAAGCGGTGCGGCAGAGACCGTATTCCGTGGTCCTGCTCGATGAAGTCGAAAAAGCCGATCCGGACGTGTTGAATCTGTTCTATCAGATCTTTGACAAGGGCGTGGCCAACGACGGGGAAGGGCGGGAGATCAATTTCCGCAACACGCTGATCCTGATGACCTCGAACTTGGGAAGCGACCTCATCAGTGACCTCTGTGCCGACGGCGCGCGTCCCGCTGCGCAGGTGCTTGAGGACACTGTCCGTCCGGTGCTCGCGAGTCACTTCAAGCCGGCGCTGCTGGCCCGCATGCGCGTCGTCCCCTATTACCCCGTGAGCGGGTCAGTGCTGCGCGAATTGATCGAGGTCAAACTGGGACGCCTGGGCGAGCGTCTGAATCGCCGTCAGCTGGCGTTCACCTTTTCCGAGGCGCTGGTCGATCATCTGGTGGAGCGCTGCAGCCAAAGTGACAGCGGCGCACGTCTGATCGACCACTTGCTGGAGCTTCACGTACTGCCCCAGGTGGCTGACCGGTTGCTCGATGCGATGGCGGCAGGTCAACGTCTCACGTCCGTGCACGCAACCGTCGATCACGAAGCCGCCGTGACCTGCGAGTTTGCCTGAGGTGGGCGCGATGTTCATTCAGGTCCCGCAGCCGCTGGCCTACGCCGAAGCGTTGCTGGAGCAATTCGCCCGGCTCGCCTGCGCCAGCGACGATGCGGCGCTGCTGGGCGGTTTCGCGCTGGGGCTCGCCGAGTTGAGCGGGTGCGAGCTGACACAGCTTTATCTGCTGGACGCGGGTCATACGGGTCTGGGGATGACCGCCGAGTGCCTTGAGGGCAGCTTGCAACCCCGCGAGGGACAAAACCTGCCCGCCGATTACAACGATGAGCAGCTGCTGCAGTTTGCGCTGTGCCAAAACCGCGTTGTGTGCCTTGCCGATTTGCCGGGCAGCCTGCATGAAACCAGGTTCCTGCCGACCAGAGCCGTGCCCTGGCAGTCGCTGCTGTGTGTGCCCATCGTCAGTGATAAGCAGAAGGTGGAAGGCTTGCTCGTCTGCGCGAGCACTCGACACCTCGAGCTGCACGCTTTTGCCGACTCCCTCGGCCGACTGGGCACGTTCGTGCTGCGCCAATTGCACCTTCTTCAGCGCTTGAAACGCCGTACCGATGACTTACGACCCGTGCCCGTCAGTGTGCCCAGCATCAGCGCCTATGGATTGATCGGCAAAAGCGCGCCCCTGCGCCAGACCTGTTCGATGATCAGTAAAGTCCTGCACAGCCCGTATACCGTTTTGCTGTGCGGAGAAACGGGCACGGGCAAGGAGGTGGTGGCACGTGCCATCCACGACCATGGTCCGCGTCGCTCTCAGGCTTTTATTGTGCAGAACTGCGCGGCACTGCCCGAAAGCCTGCTGGAAAGCGAGCTGTTCGGCTACAGCAAAGGGGCGTTCACCGGTGCCCTGCGTAATCGCGCCGGGCTGTTCGACGCTGCCAACGGCGGGACCCTGTTGCTCGATGAGGTCGGCGACATGCCATTGTCGCTGCAGGCCAAGCTGCTGCGGGTGCTGCAGGAGGGCGAGATACGCCCGCTGGGCTGCAACGATACGCACAAGATAGACGTGCGCATCCTTGCAGCGACCCACCGGGATTTATCGGTCATGGTCAGGGAAGGCACGTTTCGCGAAGACCTCTACTACCGTCTCTCGCAATTCCCCATCGAGTTGCCCGCCCTGCGTCAGCGCGGCGATGACATCGTCGATCTCGCCCGACATTTTGCCGACAAGGCTTGCGCATTTCTGCAACGGGATGCACTGCGCTGGTCGGACGCCGCGCTCGATTATCTTTCTGGCTATGCCTTCCCTGGCAACGTTCGCGAACTCAAGGGGCTGGTTGAACGCGCCGTTCTGCTGTGTGAAGGCGACGAATTGCTCGCCGAGCATTTCACCCTCCGCGCGCAGGCCGCCCCTGATGATGCCCGCCTGAATCTGCGCGAACGTCTTGAGCAGGTCGAACGCGGCTTGCTGCTCGATTGCCTGCGTAAAAACGCGGGGAACCAGACCCTGTCCGCCCGCGAGCTTGGCCTGCCCAGGCGCACGCTGCTGTACCGCCTTGGCCGCCTCAATATCAATCTGGGTGAAGTCAATGCGTAGACCCGAACCATTTCTTTCCCACTTGCTTTCCCTCGCGCCGACCGTTGGCGCCTGGTGCTCACCCCTGGAGACCCTCTGATGTTTGCTCATCACCGGAACGCTGTTCTGCTCACCCTTGTTCTCCTCTGTGGCCTCTCGGGTTGCAGCGGGAATTACACGTTCAACGACAACAGCTATCGCCCGCTGGGTGATCCGCAGGCGGCCAACCGCAATTACTGACCGCCAGGAGAATCACCATGGAACTGGTTTTCGAGATGCTCAGCGCCCGGCAGTTTGTGCCTGCAGAGCAGTGCCAAAAAAGCTTCAGGCAGGCGGGCGGCGTGATCGGACGGGGCGAGGACTGCGACTGGGTCATTCCTGACCGCAATCGGCACGTGTCCCACCACCACATCCTGATCAGCTACCGCGATGGCCGCTTTTATCTCACCGACACCAGCAGCAATGGCGTGCTGAGCGGGGAGAGCAGGACAAGGCTGCCCAAGGGACAGGCCGTGCTCATCGAGCATGGGAGTCTGTATGTGCTGGGCGATTTCGAACTGCGTGCCCGGCTCACACGGGACCCGGCCTCATTCGACGGTGACGTGGGTCGTATTTATGCGGCCGGCAGCATCATCCCGGACGACTCGTTTCTGGACCTCGACCCACTGAATGCGCTCGATCAGCAGGAGCGCGTCCACTCAGACATCGACGAACTGATTTCGCCAGGTGGCGCCATCAAGGACGGTCAACAGCGTGCGGACTATGCCCGGGTGGACATGGAAAGCCTGCGCGTGCCAGAGCTGGTCGAAGATCCCGCGGCACAGCCACCACCGGCGCCTGCAGTGAGTGAAGTCGAGCGCCAGACCGATGACTTCTGGACCCGGTTTGCCGAAGCGCTGGGCATCGAATTCAACGACTTTGATCAGGATGCCCGGGAAATGCTGGCGCTCAATGTCGGCCGTTTGCTCAGGCAGTGCATTGGCGGTCTGCAGCAGAACCTGCACACCCGCAGCGAGCTGAAAAACGAGTTGCGCCTGTCCCAGACAACCGTGCAGGGCGCTCAGCGGAATCCGCTGAAGTCGGCGGTTGATGCTGAAGAAGCACTGTCGGCGTTGTTGCGCCCTGGCAAGCCCGGGCAACTGCCTGCCGAGCTGGCAATAAACCGGGCATTCCATGACGTGCAGGCGCACCAGGTGGCCTTGCTGGCCGCCAGTCGCGCAGCAGCCCGCGCCACGCTGGAACATTTTTCACCCGAGCAACTCGCCCTGCGATTCGAGCGCGATAACCCGCCACTGCTCGTGACCTCCGGCAGTCGCTGGAGAGCCTTCGGCCGCTACCACCAGGCGTTGCGCCAGGACAATGACTGGAGTGAACGCTTGCTGGCGCGGGACTTCGCCCAGGCCTATGAAGAGCAAATTCGTCTGATTTCCACCCTCCACACAGATCATCAGGGATGAAGCGCATGTTTCGCCGTTCAACTGTCTTCCTACGTACGCTGACTGCGTTGATTGCTCTGCTCATGCTGGCAGGTTGCTCGACGCTGTCGCCGTATTCACACCTGACCAAACTCAACCTCAGGCTCACGGCCAGCGATCAGCTGAATCCCGATCTGAACGGCCGGCCGTCACCCGTTGTGGTCCGGCTGTACGAGCTCGAGCATGCAGTGGCCTTCGAGAACGCTGACTTTTTCAGCCTGTATGAGCGGGCCAAAGAGTCCTTGGCGCCGGACTTGGTCGCCACCGAGGAGCTTGAGCTGCGCCCGGGCGAAACGGTCGAGCTCAAGCTCAGTGTGCACAAGGGCAGTCGCTACGTCGGTGTTGTGGCGGCGTACCGCGACCTGTCACAAGCGTCGTGGCGCTCCACGCTTTACCTCGCGCCGCAAGCCGCCACCGACGTCGATCTGACCCTCGATGAAAACGGCATTCGGCCTTCCCATGAAACGCTCGCCGAGGCGATTGACCAGCCATGAATACTCACAAAGTCATCTGGCAGGAGGGCATGCTGCTGCGTCCGCAGCACTTCCAGCACAACGACCGGTACTACGACCACCAGTTGAAAGTCCGCACTCGCTTGATGGGTGGCTATGCCTGGGGATTCTTGACGCTGGAGATCGACCTGCAGTTTCTCAACATGGGCAAACTGGTCATCAGCCAGGCGTCGGGCATTCTCCCTGACGGCAGTGTGTTCGAGTTGGGCGGCAACACCCAGTCGTTGGCCCTCGACATACCGCCCAATACCGGCAACACGCCTGTTTACCTGGCGTTGCCGTTGATCACCGGCAATCACGTGGAGGCGCGGCGTCCGGAGCAGTCCGATGTGCTGGCGCGTTACACCGCGTACGAAGCGCAAGTCGCCGATTCCAATGCAGGTGATGACGCGGCGTGTCAGGTCAGCTGCGGTCGGCCCGACTTCAGATTGCTGCTGGGCGAACAGCAGAGCGACCACGCGTACGTCAAGCTGAAGGTCTGCGATGTGCTCGACACCACCCCTGACGGTGTGGTCAGCCTCGCCCCGGATTTCGTTCCGACCTACCTTCAGTCCCATGCCTCCAGCTATCTGCTGTCGTGCCTGAAGGAAGTCATCAGCATGCTCAGTCACCGGGGCGACAGCATCGCCGAGCGCATCCGCGCCAGCGGCACGGTCGCCGGCGCCGAAGTGGGCGACTTCATGATGCTTCAGCTGATCAATCGCGCCGAACTGCTGCTGCGTCACTACCTGGGTCTGGAGCACGTGCATCCGGAAGCACTCTACCGCGTGTTGCTGACCCTGCTGGGCGATCTGGCGACCTTCTCGAGCGACAGCAAGCGGCCGCGTCTGGACAGTCGCTATCGGCACAGCGATCAAGGGGAAAGCTTCCGCAAATTGATGGAAGCGCTTCGGCAGATGCTGTCGATGGTGCTGGAGCAGCACGCGATCGAACTGGTGCTGCAGCCGCGTCAATACGGCATCACGGTCTCGCCCCTGCACGATCGTACGCTGCTGGGTTCGGCCTCCTTTGTGTTGGCGGCGAGTGCCCATTGCGACTCCGAGGAACTGCGCCATCGTCTGCCGGCGCATTTCAAGGTTGCACCGGTGGAGCGTATCCGCCAGTTGGTGAACCTGCACCTGCCCGGCATCAAGCTCACCCCGTTGCCGGTGGCGCCGCGGCAAATTGCGTTTCATTCGAACAAAACCTACTTCCTCCTCGAACTCAGCTCCGAAGACCTGGCGCAGCTGGAGCGCTCCGGCGGTTTCGCGTTCCATGTGTCCGGTGAGTTCGCTGAGCTGGAGCTTAAATTCTGGGCCATCAGGAACTGACCGTCATGATCAGGGATAACGATTACCGCCAGGACCACAAAACCGTGCTGGTCAGCCGACAGGGTCATGGCCCCGCATCGGCGCCGATCACGGATTCCACGCCGCCGCGCTTCGAGCAACTGGAAGAACGCATGATTTACGCCGCGCACCTGCGTCCGGCGCAGACGCTCAATGTCGGCATGAACCCGCTCGTGGCCGCTGCATCGGAGTTGTTGTCCGAGGTGGTACGGCTCAAGCGCGGGGACCTCCCGCAAGACATGGGCGCGCTCCATGAGCATCTGACCCGCGTGATGAAGTCGTTTGAAGCGCGCGCGCTGCACAACGGCGCCGAGACCAGTCAGGTCGCGGGTGCCCGTTATGTGCTCTGTACTGCGCTGGATGAGGCCGTGGTCACGAGTGGCTGGGGCAACGAAAGCGAGTGGTCGCAGATGAGCCTGCTGAGCAGGTTTCACCAGGAAACCTTCGGCGGCGAAAAATTCTTCCAGTTGCTGGATCGACTCTCGAAGAACCCGGTGAAGCATCTGCCGATGCTGGAGCTGATGTACCTCTGCCTGTCGCTGGGCTTCGAGGGCCGCTACCGGGTGCAGACCCGTGGCGTGCAGGAACTCGAGAACATCCGCGACGCGGTCTACCGGCAAATTCGTCAGCTGCGCGGTGATGCGCCTCGCGAGCTGTCGCCCCATTGGGAAGGCCTGAGCAACCAGCGCCACGACCTGGTGCGCATCGTGCCCAGCGGGATGGTCGTGGGCTTCACCCTGGTCTGTCTGATTGTGATGTATTCGGGCTTTGCCTGGGTGCTCGGCGAGCACCGGAACGCCGTCCTGCAACCTTATCAGCCGTTTGATCAGCCTGCCGTTCAGCCGCAATCGCAGCCGCAGCCGTAAACAGAGACGTGTAATGAAAAACCTTTTCAAGAAAACCGGCGCGCTTTTGCGTCAGACGTGGGTGTGGACGCTCCTGCTGCTATTACTCGTGGCGCTCACGGTCTGGTTCGTCGGGCCGGCCCTCGCGGTTGACGATCGAAAGTTCTGGGAGAGTTCAACCTCTCGGCTTTTGAGCATCAGTTCGCTGTGCCTGCTCTGGGGCCTTGCCATGGTCTATGTCAGCTGGCGTGCCGGAGAGCGCAAGAAAGCGGTGGAGGACAGTGAGGACGGTCAGGCGCGCATGCAGCGCGACGATCAGATCGACGAGGAGCAGGCTGAACTGACGACGCGGTTCAAGGACGCGCTGAAAACACTGAAGACCTCAGACCTGTATCGCGGCCGCAGTGATCACTGGCGCACCGAGCTGCCGTGGTACTTGCTGATCGGCCCCGAGGGCGCCGGCAAGACCAGCCTGCTGGACTTTTCAGGGCTCGAGTTTCCGCTCGACAAGGCCGAGCGCACACTCGCCCGTGACCCTCGAGGCACTCGCCACTGTGACTGGTATTTTGCCAACAATGCCGTGCTCGTCGACACCGCTGGCCGTTACCTGACCCAGCCCGGCACTGACATCGACCGCAGCGCCTGGTGCACGCTGCTTGACCTGCTGCGCCGACATCGCCGCAACCGCCCTCTGAACGGCGTACTCGTCACACTCCCTGTCGACACGCTGCTCCACGACAGCGACCCTGAACTCGAAATCCTCGCACGGCAGGTGCGTACGCGTTTGCAGGAGGTGCATCAGAAGCTGCACGCCGAGGTGCCGGTCTACCTCGTGCTGAGCAAGGCCGACAGTCTTCCGGGGTTCGACGCGTTTTTCGATCAATTGACCCGCGAGGAAAGTGATCAGGTCCTCGGTACGACCTTCCGCAAAGGGCAGAGCGGCACTGACGCCGAGGTGTTGCGCGATGAGTTCGGCGAACTGCTGGTGCGGCTTAACAGTCAGGTGATCACCCGCATCCATCAAGAGCGTGATCCCTCGCGCCGTGGCGGCATTCTCGACTTCCCCCATCAACTCAGTCGAATCGGCGAGCGCGTGTGCGTGTTTGTGGAACTGGCCTTCACTGGCAATCGCTATCAGTCAGCCAGCCAGTTGCGGGGCTTCTACCTCACCAGCGCGCCCGGCTTTGAGCAGGACATGCACGCGCCTGCGGTCGGCAGGGGTGTGAGTCCGGGGATCAGCACGGGATCGCTGCCGACTCTGGGCAGCAGGCGCTCGCGTTTCATCAACCACCTGCTCAGCAGGGTGATCTTCCCGGAGGCGGACCTTGCCGGCCTGGACACCCGCGAGCGCAGCCGTATCCACTGGGCCCAGCGCGCACTATATGCAGGGGCGCTGGCGTCACTCGCGCTGTTTGGCAGCCTCTGGGCCGTGAGTTTTTCCAGCAACTATGAACGGCTCGACAGTGTGAGTGCCCTGGCTCGAACCTGGGCCGAACAGCGGTCGGCGCACACGGTCCAGACTGACCTTGTCGCAGTGCTCAAAGTGCTGGACACCCGTTACGCGGCGACCCAGGTTTTCCCAGGCAAAGGGGACGTCGGTTACCAGGCGCGTGGCGGCCTTTATCAAGGCGAAGCAGTCAATCCGGTTGTGGAAGGCGCTTACGTGCGCGAGCTGGAGCGTCTGCTGCTGCCTCAGGTGGCGATGATGCTGGAGGGGCAGATTGCCGCCAACCTTGAGAATCGTGAGGGCCTGCTCAAAAGCCTGCGTGCCTATTTGATGCTCGGCATAAAAGACCGGCGTGATGCGACGTGGCTCAGGGAGCGGGTCGCCGCTGATGGGTCCGAGCTGTACCCCGGCAATGTCGCGGTGCAAGACGGTCTGAACAGCCACTTCGAACGGTTGCTGAAGCTGCCTTTCGTCCATGCCCTCAATGATCAACGCGTGTCGCAGGCACGGCAGGTCCTGCGCGGCGAGTCCCTGGCGAACGTTGTCTACCGGATCCTGCGCGAGCAGGCCGGTACCTTGCCGGATTACAGTTTCGACCAGCACCTCGGGCCGCAGGCGGCGCTGTTCGTCGGCACCGATTATGTGATTCCGGGGTTCTACACCCGACAGGGCTACGAGCAGTACTTCTCGGTGCACGGCTCCCGGGTGGTGGCCGATATCCTGCGGGACAACTGGGTGCTGGGTGAAGGCGCCGGCCTCAGTGGCATGGACATGCGGCGTCTGATGGTGGAGCTCGAACAGCTCTATTTCCGCGATTACGCCGACTACTGGGGCGAAGCGGTCAGCGCGGTCGAGCTGCCCGGCCCCTACGATTTCGCCGACAGTGCCGAGCAACTGGCGGGCCTGACGTCGGCCCATTCGCCAGTGATCAACCTGCTCAGGGAAGTCCGCGAAAACACACGCTTCACCCCGGTTGCCGAGGCCCTGACAAACGCCATCGATGTCGCCACGCAGGTGGCGGACAAAGGGGGCAAAGCCGGCAAACTGGCGGTGGCTGCGTCCAGCAAGGGTTCTGAAGCATTGAGTGCCTCCGTCCCGGATACCGCGCGCAAATCCCTGCAAACGCGCTTTGATCCGTTGCACCGCTTGCTCGACGACAAGGACGGGCCGACGGCTGATCTGGTGCCCGTTCTGGCAGTGCTCAACGAGCTGCAAATGCAGATGGCCAGTCTGGGCAGGGCCAGCTCGCCGGAGCAGGCGGCATTCGACATGGCCAAGTCACGCATGGGCGGGCAGCGTGATGCGCTGGGCACCTTGCGTGCGGCATCCAGTCGGCTGCCGCGTCCGGTGGGCGCGTGGTTCAGCACCTTGGCCGAGGACTCATGGCGGCTGGTGCTTCGCGACGCGTATCAGCACGTGAACCAGCACTACCAGAGTGAGGTGTACAGCTTTTACGCCAAGGCGATCAGCAAGCGTTATCCGTTCAACGCCAACAGTGCCAGTGATGTCGCACTCGGTGATTTTCGCGAGTTCTTCAAGGTACAGGGCGTCGCAGACCGCTTCTTCGACGGTTTTCTGCGGCCGTTCGTGAGTGGCGAGAAGGGCAGTTACCGTCTGCGCAGTATCGACGGGCAAAGCCTGCCAATCTCCCGTGCGTATCTCGAGCAGATGGGCGCGGCCCGGGTCATCCGGCAGGGGTTCTTTGCGGACAACCCGGCCGAGCCACAGCTGCAGTTCAAACTTGAGCCCCATACCCTGGACTCTTCTGTCAGCCGTTCCGAATTCAAGCTGGGCGACAAGACCCTCGAATACCGCCATGGCCCGATTGTCCCGGTGTCATTTCAGTGGCCCACCGATGCCCAGGCCGGTCGAACCAGCCTGGTGCTCGACAGAATGGTGGGCCGCCCATTGGGTATCGAAGAAAGCTCGGGACCGTGGTCATTGTTCCGTTTGCTGGATTCGATGCAGCGGGAGGAACTCAGCGGTCGAGACGTCTTGGTTCTGAAGGCCGACGTAGGGGGGCTGCGTGCCAGCTACCTGCTGACGAGCCAGCGCTCGCCAAACCCGTTCGACATGGCCGTGCTGCGCAGCTTCCGCATGCCGGCACAACTCTGATGGCGGCCGCCGGCCATTGGCGCAGCGCTGCCCGGACCCACGCCGGCAAGGTCCGGGAACGTAACGAAGATGCGTTTCTGGAGTGTCCCGAGCAGGGGCTGTGGGTGGTCGCCGATGGCATGGGCGGCCACCAGGGGGGCGACATCGCCAGCCAGATGATCGTCGCCAGTCTGGCGGAGCTGCCGCTGCACGGAAATTTCGATGACAGGCTTATCGGCGTCAGACAGTGCCTGCACTGGCTGAACCGGCGGCTGGGTCAGGAGCTGACCGTTAATGCAGGCCGACAGGACAGCATCATTGGCAGCACGGTGGTCGCACTGCTCGTGGAGGAAAACCGGGCGGCCTGCGTCTGGGCCGGGGACAGCCGCTGCTATTTGTGGCGCGGTCAGCGGCTGTATCAGCTGTCCCGGGACCATTCGCTGCAGCAGCAACTGATCGATGAACGACAGATGAACGCTCGACAGGCCCGGGCCCACCCTGGCGGGCACGCCTTGACCCGAGCGGTAGGCGCTGCCGAACAACTGACACTTGAGGTGCTGGAGCTTGAGGTGTTTGCCGGCGATGCGTTCTTGCTGTGCAGCGACGGTTTGTATCAGGGCTTGAGCAGCGATGCATTGGGCCACGCGTTGAGTCTGGCTCTGCCGGCAATGGCACTCAAGCGCCTGTTCGATGACGCGCTGCGGGGTGCCGCCCGGGATAACCTGACGGCTGTGGTGATCCGCGGATGACCGATCCTCTGCAAACAGATCCCGATGGACAAGCGCTCGTTGCTCCCCCCGACGATGCCCCGCCCAGCGATCTCACCTACTACGCCTTCGCTCAGTCGAAAAATCATGAACCCGCTCGCCTGTCGGCCCCATCGGCCTTGAGCACAATGCCCGACGTTCTCGCAGGCCGTTACTGCATTGAGCGACTGCTTGGCGCCGGCGGCATGGGAGCCGTCTACCGCGCCCGCGATTTGCTCGCCGAGCAGTACGGCGATCCCGACCCGTATGTCGCGCTCAAGGTCCTCAACCAGGACTTCGCCGAATCGCCAGACGCCAGCGCCGTGCTCTACAGCGAGTTTTGCCTGACCCGCTACCTGCGGCATGACAACGTGCTGCGTGTGCACGGATTTCACGTCGACACCGCCTGCGAGCGTGCCTTCATCACGATGGAACTGATGCGAGGTCTGACGCTGGACAAACTTCTTTGCGAGCGGCCTCTGGGGCTGCCGTGGCAAGAACTGCGGCAGATCGTGCTGCCGTTGCTGGACGCACTGGCTTACGCCCACGGCTGCGGTGTTATTCACGGGGATGTGAAACCGAGCAACGTCATGCTCAGTGAGAACGGCGTGCGCCTGTTCGACTTCGGCCTTGGCAGGGCCGAGGAGGGCGTACTGCCCGGCCTGCCACACCTGAGCCGCGAGCGCTTCAACGCCTGGACTCCGGGCTACGCCGCACCTGAGCTGCTTGAATACCGGCAGCTTTCGGCAAGCGCTGACATCTACGCGGTCGCGTGTGTGATCTACGAACTGGCAAGCGGCAAACATCCCTTTCGCCACCTGCCCTCGACCCAGGCACGGGATGAACACCTCCACGTCGGCTTGCAGGCGCCAGCCCGTCTACCAAAACGTTGCTGGCCTGCCTTGCGAACCGCCCTCGCTTTTGACACCGGGGCCCGCGCGATAACGGCCGGGCAAATGCGTGACGCTTTCACCGGTTCCCCGTCCTGGCCGTGGTACAGGAAGATCCGCCCATCCTGGTGACGCCATCACGTGCGCGGTGCGAGATCCAACGCCTTCCCGGCTAAAGCCGGTCCTACTAATACTGCACGCGGTGTGTCAGGTGGGACGCGCTCGTATTGTAGGACCGGCTTCAGCCGGGAAGGGGTCGGCTTGAACGCTCTCAATCTCGCGGTGGGGCACCTTCGGTAAAGCACTTCTCCACTGATCAGATCAAAACCCGCCGAGAACGCCGATATAGAGCCCTTTCCACAAAAAAAGCAGATTTATTTTCATGAATAAACCGCAACCCCTGACCGCCCGGTCCTGCTGCCCCTCAGGCGATACAACCGGGCACGTTGTCGCACCTAGGCTAACGTCATGCGGTTGAGCTTAATCGTTTCATCTGTCATAAAAGAGGGGCTACGGGCTCGAAAATCTAGAAAAACATAGATTAATGGGTCGAACGATAGCGGCTTTCACGTCCGACCCCCGCGCGCTACCCATAAGCCAGTTTTGCTCGCTGCCCGAAGCGGAAATCTGTGCACCCCACCTGCCTTCCAACCTCATCGAGGCCATTCATTCGGCGCGCCCAAGCGTCATGCATCAAAAAAGGAACGGAAAATTGAGCGATCAATCCACTCCGAACACTCCACTCTCACGATTCTGCGACAAAGTAGGTATTCCCTATCCCATGTTCTGGGGCTTTGTCGGCCTGCTGATCTTCATGATCGGCGATGGCGTTGAACTCGGCTACCTCTCGCCCTTCCTCAGTGATCGCGGCATGCCCGATGACGAAATCGCCATGATCTTCACCACCTACGGCATCACGGTCGGCATTTCATCGTGGCTCGCCGGTGCGCTTTCCAACCTCTGGGGCCCGAAACGGGTGATGTTCCTGGGGCTGATCATCTGGAGCGTGTTTGAAGTGCTCTTCCTGATCTACGGTCTGCAGGAGTTGAGCTACTCGATGATTCTGCTGACCTACGGTCTGCGCGGCTTCGGTTATCCGCTGTTCGCTTACGGCTTTCTGGTCTGGATCGCCGCTTCCACACCATCCCGCAAAATGGGCATGGCCGTGGGTTGGTTCTGGGTCGCTTACGCTGCAGGCTTGCCGATGCTCGGCTCTCTGGTGGCGAGCGCCGCGATCCCGCTGATCGGCGCGCTGCAAACCTTCTGGTTGTCCTTTGCCCTGGTGGTCATCGGCGGTGCGATTGGTTTGATCGGGATGCGCGAAGCCCACGGCATACGTCGACTCGCCCCCGAGGGGGAGCGGCCGATGGTGTCGATGGCCAAGAACATCACCATCATGTGGACGCGTCCGAAAGTGTCACTGGCCGCCCTTGTCCGGGTGATCAACACCTCGTCGATGTTCGGTTTTCTGGTGGTCATGCCCGGCTTCTTCATGCACACCGTGGGCTTCACCCTGGAAGAGTGGCTGCGCCTGCTGACCATCGTCTTTGTGTTCAACATCATCGGCAATCTGAGCTCCAGCGTGATCAGCACGAAGATCGGCTATCGCAATACGATCCTGTGGTTTGGCGCAGTGGGCAGCACGATCAGCACGCCGTTGTTCTTCTTCATGCCACAAGCGTTTCCCCACGACTTCCTGATCGCTTCCATCTTCGGCGCGTTCTACGGCCTGACGTTGGCGTGTTTTGTGCCGCTGTCGGCGCTTGCACCGGCGTTGGCGCCTAATAACAAGGCCGCTGCGTTGTCGGTGCTGAGCCTGGGTGCAGGTGCATCGACATGGGTAGGCCCGGCGGTGGTCGCGATTTTCAATGAGAGTTACGGCATTGAAGGCGTGGTCTGGGCATTCTGCGGCTTATACGCGCTGAGCGCCGTGATGACCGCATTCCTGAAAGATCCGGAGCCTGTGCATGACCCGATCCTGATCAAGATCAAGCGCCGCATCAAAGTGTTCGCGCCGCGTCTGGATTATCGGTGGGCCCATGCGGAAGACCCGAACAAAGACGTGAGCTGATTCCGGTGGGCGCGCCGCGCGTCAGTCATGAAGTGCTCGACTGACGCGCCGCGCACCTCAGCGCGGCAGACGAATCAATCGACGACTGCCGGCGGCTGCTCCTTGCTTAGGCCGTCATTGATCAACACCATGCTCTGCGGTGCAGACAGCGCAATGCCCATCTCCCGCAAGCGGCCCAGCACGGTAAACAACAGGTCGCTACGCGCACCGCCCACCGAACGCGGGCTGTTGACGAAACCGCTCGCGCTGATGATCAGGCCCGTGTTGGTCAAGTCTTTGAAGGTGACCGACGGCGCTGGTGTATCGAGTATGGCTTCGTGCTCGGTGAAAGCCTGCAACAGCAATTCGCGGATCTGCAAGACATCCGTTTCCAGCGGCAGCGTCAGGGAAATCCCGACCACGCCCAATGCATTGCCCATGGTCACGTTGCGCACGTTCTGGGTAATGAACTGTGAGTTCGGCACGATCACCGTGGAGCGGTCGGACATCTGGATTTCGGTGGCACGCACGTTGATCCGGCGGATATCGCCCTCGACCCCCGCCAGGCTCACCCAGTCTCCGACCTTGACTGGCCGCTCGGTCAGCAGAATCAAGCCCGAGATGAAGTTCTGCACGATGGCCTGCAGACCAAAACCGATCCCCACCGACAGCGCACTCACGACCCACGTCAGGTTCGTCAGGCTGATGTGCAGGGTGGACATCACCACTGCAATCACCAGCACAAAGCCGATATAGCCGATCAGGGTCACCAGGGAGGCCTGCATGCCGGCGTCCATGTTGGTTTCCGGCAGCAGGCGTTCGCCGAACCAGTCCTTGAGCACGCGCACGCCAAACAGGCCGGCGACCAGGCAGCCCAGTGCCATGAGAATGTCGCTTGGGACGATGTTCAGGGCGCCCAGGGATTTGTCGGTGACTTCCATGCGGGTGAAGCTTTCGAGCAGCTCACCGGGACTTGAGCCCGACGGCAGGAAGGCCAGCAGCACCGCGGCCAGCAACAGCAAACTCCGGCCAACGCCCGCCAGAACGGTGCTCGCCTGGGCCTGATGGCGAGGGGACAGGCCAAGTGCCGAACCCAGCGCCATGCCGCCGGGTTGCTTGGGCGACAGCAGGGTTTCGCAGACGTCGCCGAAGAACGCCACCAGCAGGTAGGCGGTTGACGCCACCACGCTCATCCACAACAGCTTGACGGCGAGGAAGTAGGCCAGGGTCAGGTAGCCGCTCAGCAGCGCCAGCAGGCTCAAGCCGACCCAGACGGCAACCACGAAGGGAATCAACCCGGCGAGGCCGCCCGGACGTTCGATGGCACACCGCCGACGGGTGCGGCGGTAGCGCACCAGGCCGAAGAAAAACACCAGCGAAACGGCCAGTGCGGTCAGTCCGTTGACCGCCACGGTCAGCGCGAGGCTGCTGGCAATGACACTGTTGATGCGTTCCTGGGTGCCGATGATCATCAACGCCAGGGCCAGCACGGCCGGGAAACGGCCCATGGCGGTGGCGATTTCGTCAGGAATGTTGGGCAGGCGCCACGAGGGGTGCGGCAGCATCAACAACGCGCGGCCCAGGCCGAGGATGAAGGCGCAGAAGGTGATCAGCGTTTGCAGTTGGTCGAGCAGGTTGACCACGTCGTTGCTGAGCACCGCATTACTGACGATGCCCCACCGCAGCAAGGACGTAGCGGCGGTGATGGTCACCACTGTCGACAGCCCGACCGCCAGTGCCAGGGCGCTGCGGCGCAGACGGCCTTCGGGCAGCCAGCGCACCATCAGGCGGATCAGCAGGCTCTCCAGCAGGCGGCGCACCACCACCCAGATCAACAGCGCGCCAATCACCACGCTGGCAAACAGCAGGCGGTTGCCGGGCGCCAGGGCGCTGGTGAAGACGCTGCGGACGTCGTCCAGCAGGCCGTTCATGCGCCTCAGATCGTCATCGGTCGGGCGAATCAGGGTCGACCAGAATGCCGAACTGAGGGGGCTTGCCGTGCGGGTGCTGATCTGCGAATCGAACAGGCTGCGGCGCAGGCTGAAGATCTGTGTGGCGAGGTCCCGTGCCGACTGACTCAAGGTATTGGTCTGCCGCTCGTCGCTGACCAGCGCGTTTTTCTGGGCGGTCAAGGTCTTGCGCTGGCTGGTCAGGGTGGGCGCTTCGTCCGGTTGCACCGGGCCGAGGATATTCAGCTGATCGTTGAGGTGCTCAATGTCGACCGCCTGCTTGGCGATCAGGTCATCGGCTTGCTTCTGCACCTGCAGCGCGGCCTGACGCAGGCTCGAAAGCAAATCGTCATTGGCGCTGACGGTGACTTTTTGCCGGATCTGGTCGAGCTGCTCGCTCAGGTCATCCAGGCTCGGGGCCTCGGCTTCCGGCGTCACATTGGCTTGGCTGGCGGGCTGTGTTGTGGCTTGCGGCGCGACCTGCGCCGCCGCAGCCTGTGCGAAAGCTGGCACGGTGATGCACAGCAGCAGCGCGAGCACCCCGGCGTAGAAACGGTTCAACGTGGCGTGTTGCATTCGGGTTCCTTTGGGGCGTTAACCGGTTTTACGATCTGATCGTCTGGCGCAGGCCTTGAACGGCAGGCAGGGGCTCTCGACACGTTCGTGCGCGCGGGGGCGGATCATAGCAAGTATTGGGTCAGGACGGCTCGGCCCACTGCGCGAGACCTGCGTTCAGCCTGCACCCACGTCGCGTTTGGCGGTGTCTGGGATTTTTGCGTAGGAAGATCAAAAGCAGATCAAAAGCTTCCCGGCTGAAGCCGGTCCTACAGACAGGGCCGGTCCTACGGGGGGACGCGGTTTTTTGTGGGACCGGCTTCAGCCGGGGAGGGGCCCTTTTGGGTAGCAAAGCTAACCGACACCCACCGTCCCTCCAGGTCATGTGATATTCACACTGTGCGGTACATGATCTTTGCGTTGTATCAACAAGGCCCTCCGATTGGGCCTCATCAATCAAGAGGTAGCAGGATGCCGACACATAACGCTCAGGTGAATCTCGCCCATCGCCCCCGTCTTGCTGATCTTCAGCCCATCACGGCCGGCCCGTCATCCCATGCCACCGCGCTGCGATCAAGCCCTCAAGGGCGGGTCACGCCGGCGTCGCAACTGGAAGGCCGGTCAGGCTACAGCGATGAATTTCTCGGGGAGTTCGTGGTGCCGTGGCCAACGGTATCCACGCCTGACGATGTGTACCTCCTGGGCAACCCGGGCAATCGTCTGGATTACACCCACTTCTCCATCAGCATGTCGCGCAGCCGGCGCATCGCGCTGTACGTCGGCGTGAACATCGAGGGGGGCAGCAGCGTCGAGATCGTGCGGAGTCAGGACGCCTGGGCCTATGACGGGCGCCTGCCGGTCGAGGCGCAGATTGGCGACGATCTGTACCGCGACAACCTGCTGGATCGCGGCCATCTGGTTCGCAGGCAGGACCCCAACTGGGGCGCCGAGGCGCAGACCGCCAATCAGGACACCTTCCATTTCACCAACTGCTCGCCGCAGATGTCTGCCTTCAACCAGAAAACCTGGCTGGAGCTCGAAGACTTCATCCTGGAAAACACCCGCCGCTGGAAGGAGCGCGCCACGGTTTTCACCGGACCGGTCCTGCGCAGTGACGACCCGCTGTACCGGGGCGTGCAAATTCCCAGAGCCTTCTGGAAAGTCGTCGCGTTCCTCGGCGATGACGGCACACCTTCGGCCAGCGCGTACCTGATCGACCAGACCCGCGAGCTGGGCAAGCTGGAACTGGTCTTTGGTGCACTGAGGACCTATCGACGCAGCGTCGTGCAGATCGAGCAATTGACTGGCATCAGCTTCGGTGAGCTGGCGCGATATGACGGGTTTTCCAATGAAGAGCAGCTCACCGGCACCCGCATCGAGGCACTGATCCAGCGGCCGGAGGACATTCGGCTCTAGGTTGATGCTGCGGCTTTACTGGCCACAGGGCCTCGGGCCTTTGCGCCGAGGCCTTTCGGCGCAACGTCCAGCCGGGCGACCTGGCGCGGCGCCCGGCTCTCAGGCGCCTTGGGTCAACAGTGTGCCGGGCATGTTTTGTTGCACATACAGGATCAGACCCACCATGAAGAGGCAGAACAGCCACTGCAGCACACTGATCCCGGCGATCCGGTAGATCGCCTGCAAGGGCCGGCGCCAGCGGTATTGGCGATCCACCGGCGCCGCGCGTCCAGGTTGCAGTTTGCCGATCAGGCCGGTGACCACAAAGGTGACCACGCCCAGCAGTCCCAGCCATTTCCAGAGAATGAAGGCCACGGCCAGCATGGGTACGCTGTTGCGGATCACCAGATGCCGCCGATCCCGCGTCAGTTGGTGGCGTGCGCACCAGGCGCTGACGCTTTGATCAAGGTCGTAGAAGGATTCCGTGAACGTGACCCAATGCTCAAGCAACCATTTGCCCATATACGCGCTGAGCGCCCCAAGCAATATCAGGATCGGCGACATGATCACCATGACCGGGAGCTCGGCGGGGTGCAGGCCATTCATGCCGAGGGCGAGGGTAATCGTCATGGCGGCGCAGGCCCGCTTCATGACGTGCTGAGGACGTTCGTGCCCTACCAGTGCTTTCCAGAACCACGGATTGTGGTCCGGGAACCGCTTTGGCCAGTCGGGAAACCGCGTGATGAATGCCTGGGATAATTGTTCGCAAGCCTGCCAGTCAGCCTCGGTGAATGTCGCGGCGCGCGCCTGAAGGCGTTCCGCAGACGAACCGGTCAGGAACAGCGCAGCCGCATTGGCAGAGGGGGCCGGACGCTGCTCGCCCAGACGCGCCAGCGCACGCAGTTCGCCGAGCCATTTCTTCTCTTCATTGCGGGCGAGCAGGGTGTGCCATTGCTCATCGACGACGGGAACAACCGCTGATTCGGTGTCCCAGCCGAACAGCTGCCGCACCCTTTCAAACAACCCCGGCGACCAGTTTCCGTGGTTGAAAAACAGGTCCAGCACCTGCACCTGGAGCGTCTGGCGGCGGGCTAAATCGCCCAGCCAGCCTTGTCGACAGTGGTGCTCGATACAGTCGATGAAGCGGGTTTCCTCGCCGGCGGCCATGTACTGCTCCAGCCTGTGGTAAAGCCCCAGGGAGAGCAAATGGCCCAGCCGCTCCTGATCGGATTGCCGAGGACGAACCTGCTGCCAGGGTGTCAGCCACTGGCGGGTTTCCAGGCCCCATCGCAAGAGGTTCGGGCTGGCGTCTGGCGCTTGCACGCAGCGGACGAACAGCAAGGCTTCGACGGTCGCTTCGATGCCTTTTGCGACGGCTTCATTCCAGCAGTGGTCAACGGCATCGTCGTTGAAATGTTCGAGCAGCTCGGCGGCCTGCTCCTGAGCGGAACGCACCACTGGCCGAGTGACCGGCGCAGGCCTTTGCACCAGAGGCGCTGCCGAAGCCTGTACAAACGAAGCGTCACCACCAACGCCATCGTCGCCCTCGCGGGCCAGCTGCAACGCGCGTTCGTAGGCTTCACGCAGTTGCTGAAACGCAACGGGGTCTTCGTCCGGGCGGGTGACCTTCAGCAGTCTGGCGTACTGGCGTTTGACGCTGCGCTCATCGGAGCGGGCAGGGAGGTCGAGAATTGTCCAGCAATCGAACGTCGCGTCCATGGGTCAGTGCCACCCGCCGCGTTCCAGCTGTTTGAGCCGCTCGTTCAGCTCCGTGCGCGTCTGCCGGATGAGGCGTTCGTCCTGACTGTCGAGGGCACGCTGGAACACGCTTGCCCAGTCACCGATCAGTTCGCGGCGGTCGCCCAGGCTCTCCTGGTAAAGATGCTCCAGGCGCGCAACCAGCAGCGTGTTGACCTGCTGATCGCGCGGATGAATCTTGAGCGCGGCCAGGGCTTGCAGGCGCTCGGCGATTTCTTCAGGGCTGAGCACGCCGGGGTTGTTTTCGATGACCAGTGCGAACGCCTCGCCCGTGCTGGGGAGGGTGACCTGACATTCGAGAATGCCGTTGTTGTCGTACGTAAAGCGCACGTCGAGACTGACGTTGCCTTCATTGTGCGGGGGGAGGGGAATCGCCAGTTCGCCCAGGGGAATGTTGTCGCGGACCAGGCGACTTTCGCCCTGGAAGATGCTCACCGTCACGCCGGTTTGCCCCGCTTCGGCGGAGTAAACGGTCTTGACCCGGCTGACCGGTACGGTGGTGTTGCGCTCGATGATCGGCAAATAGTGCCCATGCTCTCGGTGCCGGCCGACCCGTTCTGCGACTTCGATACCCAGGGTGTAGGAGCAGACGTCGGTCAGCACCACTTCTTCGAGGGCGGCATTCCGGGATTTCAGCGCCGCCTGAATCGCCGCGCCGTGGGCCACGGCTTCATCCGGGTTGAGCTGGATGGAGGGGAAGCGCCCGAACATGCCCGCCGCCAGTTTGCGCACCAGCGGCATACGCGTGGTGCCGCCGACCAACAGGATTTCGTCCAGATCGCCGACCAGCAGCCTGGCATCGCGCATCGCGCGTTCCACCGGATTGCGCAGCCGTTCGAGCAACGGCGCATACAGCGCGGCCATGTCCTCCTGGGTGAAGGTCTGCTGCCACTGCCGGCCGTCCACGCGCAGCACGAACGCGTCACTGCGCGCCTGACCCAGGGCAATGCGCAGGCGTTGGGCTTCGCGGTGCAGCGCGTGAGCGATCGATTCGGGGGCGGGAAAGCCTGGCTGGTCAGCTTGGGTGCGAACGAAAGCCTCGGCCAGCAGCCGGTCGAAATCTTCGCCACCGAGGAAGTTGTCACCGGCACTGGCGCGCACTTCCATCACCCCCTCGAACAGCTCGAGGATCGACACGTCAAACGTGCCGCCCCCCAGGTCGAACACCAGAAACGAGCATTCGTTTCCGTGTTGCGGCAGTCCGAATGCCAGCGCGGCAGCGGTGGGTTCGTTGATCAGCTTGTCGACCTTGAGGCCGGCCAGCTCCCCTGCGATTCGCGTGGCTTTGCGCTGGGCGTCGCTGAAGTAGGCCGGGACGCTGATGACCGCCTCGACAACGGTTTCGCCATAGGCACGCTCGACGTCTTCCTTGAGGCTGCGGAGCACCAGCGCGGAAAGCTCTTCGGGACGAAAGGCGTGATCGCCCAGGTTGATCGTGTGGGCGCTGCCCATGTGGCGTTTGAACAGCGCAGTGGTCACGCAAGGGTGGGTGTGCAGGCGTTCGCGAGCGGCTTGCCCGACCAGAATCCGACCCTCATCGTCCAGTCCGACCACGGACGGGGTGAGCACCTCGCCCAGGGCGTTCGGCACCAGTAGGCTGGCATCGTCTTTCCAGACCGCGATCAGGCTGTTGGTCGTGCCAAGGTCAATCCCGACAATCATGGGCGAAACCCTGTGTGCGTTTTATCGTTCATAAGCGGTGTCTTCCCTGAGCCTGGAGGTTGGGTGCGCAGATTTGAGAATGATCGGCGGGAGGGGTTCAAGCCTCCCTGCGCCTTGTGTGCGCCTTCACTGCGCGGAAGGCGTAACATGCCGCAAAATTACAAAATAATGGGATCCAAAGGGAATTTATTTCTGCTTAAGCTATCTAGCATCACGGTTACAGACGGTTTCATTTGCGCCAGTCTCGTTCATCCGGCGCCAGTCAACCCACCGCCAAGCCACCTCGGACGGCGCTGATCCATATTTTCTGACAGGGACGCACACTCGCCATGCAAACAGCCTCCACTGCGGCACCCGCCACTGGCGAGCGCGTCGCCAGCTTCAGCTACGGCAAAGGCTTTCTGGTTTTTCTACTGATTTTCGGCGTGGTCCTGCTGGGCCTGGCCGGGTTTGTTCTGTACCTGGGCACGATCCTGCCCCACAGCGCTGCCGGCCCTGTCGAACTGAACACTTCCCGTGGCACCCCCCTGAACGTCTCCAGCCCCGCCATGATGATTTATGCCACCAGCGCTTTCCTGGCCGTGCTCGGGCTGATCGTACTGGGGCTTTATGGGTGGCAGAACAAGCAGCGCCAGACGCGTTATGAGCTGTATGAACACGGCGTTGCGCACACGACCCGGGGCGCCCGCACCTACGTGCCGTTCGCCGAGATTCAGGACCTTTACCTGTTCAGTTCGGGGCAGGTGGCCTACACCGGGTTGATCACCAATCTGGCGTTCCGTCGCACTGCCAGCGAACCCTTCCACCGGGTGCTGCCCTCGTTGAAGGGCTTCTACACCTTCATGGAAACCTTCCGCGAGCTGTACCTCAACGCGCGTCAGCCCGTGGTCCTCGATACCCTGCACGCCGGTGGCAGCGTTACCTTCAACTGCCTCAACGGCGCCCAGGTCTGGCGCAAGCGCATGGGCGGCGATTTCCTCAACGTCGACACCCAGCCGATCGTGGTCTCCCGTGACGCCGTGCTGATTCAGAACAGCGTGGTGCCGATGTCCGCGCTGCGCAGCATGGATCACAGCCGCTGGAACGAGACCATCGAGATTCGGGATGCGGCGGGCAAGGTCGTGCTGTCGACCCTGGCGACCGGCATCCTCAGCCATGATCTGTTTCTCAGCACCCTTGGGCTGCTCATGGAAACACCGGCGAATGATCGGCCAGCCACTGCGCCGACGTTTGCCTGAACGCTGCTCAACCCACCGTGTCTTCGCTCACGGCTGTTCAGGGGTTGCCCCGGGCCTCTAAGCGTCGACATTCACAGCCTTCGGCAGGCCCATCTGCCACGGGCGTATCACTCCTGGAGATTCTCCGACCATGACCGTCTCACTCACCCGCCACTGGTTACTCGCCCTTGCACTGCCTCTGCTACTGACCGCCTGCGGCAGCACCGAACCTGACCAGCGTGCCGCGTTCAAGCAGTTCCTGCAGACCCGGATCATCGACAAGCCCGGCGTGCACGTGCCCAAGCTGACCCCGGATGAATCGAAATCGTTCGGCGATTACAGCCAGCACTATGCCGTGATCACTGACTTCAACAGCGGGATGGACGCGAGCATCAAACCCCTCAACGGCTTCGTGCAGAAAGGCGCGTTCCGTTCATTGAGCGACGTGATCGAGCGCCGTGACGATATCAAGACTGCGCAGACCGGCTTGAATGACCTGGTCGTGCAGCTCAAGCAAGAGTTGGCAAAAGCCGATGCCGCCCATGCCCAGCTCAAGCAGCCTGACGATCTGAAGACGGTGTATGACAGCGCCTATGACCGCACCGTGACCCTACCGGCCAACACGCTCCTGACCGTCATGCCGCAAGTCAACGGCACCATTGATTCGGGCCTGAAAGTGGCTGACTACGTCGACGCCCACAAAGCGCAGATCCAGATCAATGGCTCCGTGGTTCAAGTGACGGACCCCAAGGTGCAGACTGAGTTGAACACGCTGCTGCAGGACCTGAATGCCAAAGCCAGGGTGGTTCAGGAAGCGCAGGTGCGCATGCAAACGGTGTTGCTGGGTCGCTGATCCAGACGCCGATGGCTGCGTGGCTCACCGCGTTGAGCCACAGCGTCGAAGGCGTCGCTTTTGACACACACGCAACGGTCATCTGACCGTTGCTCAAGGAAGCAGGCGCGCGCCAGGGAGGGCACTCGGCGGCGCAGAAGAGGGCCGTCCGATGGACATCAAAAAGCTGAAGCTGATTGCCGTACTGGTTTTATTTCCCCTTGGGTTGAATCTGGTTGGGGTCTGGGAGCTGCAACGCAGCACCGACGACCACGCCGAGTACGCGGCCTACCAGGCCGACCTTGCCGAATTTCGTCCAGAGCTCCAGGCCATCGCCGACAACAGCGGCTCGCGACCCGTTATGGTCGATGTGGGCGACGGCGAGAAAATGGAAGTGAAAATGGCGCTGTCCCGCGTCACTGAGATGCAGGACGAGCTGGACACCTTGCTGCCGTTGACCAATGTCATGGCGTGGGTGGCAAAGGGCACCATTACCCTCGGTTTACTGGCGGCTCTGGTGGGCGGGCTCGGCTTGCTCGCCCTTAACTGGGCAGGCCGGCGCGCCATGCATTCGCGGGAGCAACTGCTGCACAGCTTCACCCGTGTGACCAAACTGCTGCCCTACGTTCTGGTCGGGCACGTGGTGGTGATGGGGGCAGCGATTGCCGCCATCGTCGCGTTCGAGGCGCTGGGCGCGTGGCACGCCGGGCGGCTGTCGGCCGGCGAAATGAAGTTCATGTTCTTCGGCATGGTCCTCGTCGCAGGCTGCCTGTATTCCATCTGGCAGATGGGCACGCAACTGCGCGTCATGCTCAACATGTTCCAGCCCACGCCGATGGACGTGATGGGCGAGGCGGTCACCGTCGAGCAGGCGCCGGTGCTCTGGGCTTACGTGAAGGATCTGGCCCTGAAACTGGGCGCACTGCCGCCCGATCACATCGTGCTGGGCATGGCCGCCGGCTTTTACGTCACCTCCGGCGACATCGCCCTCGCACCGGCCAATACCACCTTGACGGGCCGCACCCTGCATGTGCCGCTGGCCTATCTCGGCATCCTGGATGAAGCCGAAACCACCGCGGTCATCGGCCACGAGCTGGGGCATTTTGCAGGCGCGGATACCGAGTTCAGCATGCGTTTCGTGCCGATCTACCACGGCATCGAGCGCAGTTTGGTGGTGATCGGGCAGACCCTGGTCGACAGTGAATGGCTGCAGCGCGCGACCCTGCACCCGGCGTTCATGCTGGGCGCCTACTTCATGGAAAGTTTCGACCACGCGGTGATGCACTGGAGCCGTGTGCGTGAGCTGGAAGCCGACGCCGCCGGTGCGCAGCTGGCGGGCAATCTGGCGGCCGCGTCGGCGCTGGTGCGCATTTCCGCCATCGACCCGATGCTGCAAGAGCGCCTGGTCGCCCACATCACCCAGGCAACCCGGCCGACGTCCGAGCACGTGCCGGTCAGTGATCTGCCGACCACGGTTCTGCGCGAAATCGCGGCCTTGCCCCTGACCTTGCCGGAAGAGGAAATGGCCACGCAGCTGCCGCATCCGTCAGACACCCATCCTTCGAATGGCGAGCGCGTGGCGTCTCTCAAGGTGTCGATCGACGATGCCTTGCGCAGTGGCACGCGGCCGCTGGATGCAACGCAAGCCTGTGCGGCGATGGATCGCTACTTCGCCCAGCCCGACGTGTTGCGCGCTCGCCTGACGGACGATTATCTGAGCCATCACGTCCAGCAGGACGCCGTCCTCGTCGAGACATTGCGCACCCACGCCGGCAACGTCACCGAGGACGTTGCGCTGCACGAAGGCGCGCGCTTGCGGGGGCAAATCCTGATCGGGTTCAGTGGCCTGCTGGCCGTGGCGGGGCTGATCCTGCTGCTGGCACCGATGCTGTTTCCTGGCGCCGCGGGACGTGATCCGCAGCCATTTTTCGTCGGTGCCGGCATCGCTCTGTTCATCATGCTGTGCATGTTGCCCTTTGGCGTGCGCCTGTTCAGACGTGCGCATAAAACCGCGCTGCTGCTGACGCCGGATCACTTCGTGTTCGCCAACCTCAAGGCGCCGCTGCCGATTCGCGACATCGCGGACTTCAACCTGCAGGTGGGGAATGTCGTCATGCTGACGATCCTGCTCGAGGACAACGCACCCCTGCCGGAGCTGACCTCCCGGTCGTTCTTCGCACCGGATGTGGCGCTGAACAAGAAGAAACGGTGGCTGATGTTGCCGATGAGCAAATTCTGCCGCGATGACAAAAAGCTCAAGCTCCCCGAGCTGGCCGAACTGATCGGGAACTACGTCAACGCCGGCGCCGCGCGGCATTTGCTGCAGCAGCGGTTTGAGCAGGAAGAGGAATCGAAGGCTGGGTAGATGAGGCCAGGTTGGAGCGAAATTCGGATACACCGGGATTTTGAATAGTAGGACCGGCTTTAGCCGGGAAGAGGCCGGTTTGACTACTGCAAATGTCGCGGTGTGAAGCCTGACGCCTTCCCGGCTAAAGCCGGTCCTACGAAACGCACGCGACCCGGGGACCTGCTTTAGTCGCGCAGACTTCGATCCTATATCTGCGCTGGACGGGGAAAGACTGAGGACGGGATTCCCCACCGCCCGTCACCTATCCCGTCAGATGACCCAGCTTTCACACAGCATGCCCATACTGCTCCCGTCTCTTCATTCGAAACGGAGCATGTTATGACACTGCAATTCAATGTCCGGGATTTTGGCGCAGTCGGTGATGGGCATACGTCCGACACCGCGGCCATTCAAGCCGCCATCGATGCGGCGGCGAAAGCCGGCGGCGGCGATGTGTATATTCCTGCCGGCACCTGGACCCTGACCCCGGGCGGAAAGCCTGCCGACGGCGCGCTGATGCTAAAAAGCAATGTGTTCATCAAGGGCGAGGGCATGGGCGTCACGGTGCTCAAGCTGGCCGATGGCACCGACCAGGCTGTCACCGGCATCATCCGCTCGGCGAGCGGCGAGGCAACCCACGATTTCGGCGTCAGCAACCTCACCCTCGACGGCAACCGCGATGCCACCAGCGGCAAGGTGGATGGCTGGTACAACGGCTTTCTGCCGGGCCAGCCGGGTCAGGACTCCAATGTCACGCTGTCCGGCGTCGAGATCCGCGATTGCTCGGGCTACGGCTTCGACCCCCACGAGCGCACGGCGAACATGCTCATCGAAAACAGCGTGTCCCACGGCAATGGGCTGGACGGGTTCGTCGCCGACTACCTGATCGACAGCACGTTTCGCAACAACCTGGCCTACGACAATGACCGTCACGGTTTCAACATCGTCACCACCACCCACGATCTGGCGCTGCTGAACAACGTCTCCCACGACAATGGCGGGGGCGGCATCGTCGTCCAGCGCGGCAGCGAAAACATCCCCTCGCCGTATCACATCACCATCGAAGGTGGCGAGGTGTACGGCAATGCGGCTGAAGGCGTGTTGGTGAAACTGTCCAACGGCGTTGATATCAGCGGCGTGGACATTCACCACAACGGTACCTCCGGCGTGCGTGTCTACGGCAGCACGGACGTTGAGGTTCGCGGCAATCTGATTCACGAGAACGCACAGAAAGCCGGCATTCCTGAAGTGCTGATCCAGCCGTTCGACGACCGCGGCGGCGTCTCCGGGAAGCTTCATCCGTCTGACCACAACACCTTCGCGGACAACATCATTACCGGCGGCGACAAAAGCACCTTCGGGGTGGCAGAGGAGAGCGGGCAGTCCGGCAGCAACTCGGTGTACGGCAACACCTTCGCGCACCTGCAGGACACCGTATCGCTGCAGGGCGCGGGTGACCACGTCGGGACCAACCCCGTGCTGAATGCCATCGACGGCGGCAATGGCGGCGATGCCATCGTCGGAACCGCAAAGGCCGACTCGATCAACGGCAAGGACGGGGCAGACACCCTGAGTGGCGGATCCGGCGCGGACCTGCTCTGGGGCGGCGCTGGCCATGACCGGTTGCTGGGCGGCAGCGGCAACGACACCCTGATCGGCGGCGCCGATGCCGACGTGCTGTTCGGCGGCGCAGGCTCGGACCTGTTCCGGTTTGCCTCGGTGTCCGACAGCTACAGAACGGCGACTGCCAGCCATGCAGACCGCATCGGCGACTTCGATGCCGCCCATGACATCATCGATGTCTCGGGCTTGGGCTTCACCGGATTTGGCGACGGCCACGACGGCACCCTGAAGTTCACCACCAACGCCGAGCACACCCGGGTCTACCTGAAAGACCTGGACGCCGATGTGCAAGGGCATCGCTTCGAACTGATTCTGGACGGTGATTTCAAGGCCGCTCTTCCTTCAAAATCCATGGTATTTGCCGACGCCCCGACGTCGCTGGCCAGTACATCAACCCCAGCGGATGCCGTGTCGGTGGAGCTGGTAGGCGTGGCTCAGGATCATCCGGAGATTGCCCTCGTGTGACGTAACGGCATGCCCGTCTTGCCCCTGCGCGCTGGCACGGCGAGTGGACCGAGGTAGGCCCGCGCCGTGAGGTCATACTCACGGCGTGATCCCATACAACTCCCGCCCCCGTTTCCGCCCCCACCTTTGCATCCTGCCGGCCTTCCGGCTAAAGTCCGCCTTCGGGCGTCTGCTGCGCCTGCGGTCCGCGCGAAGGGGTTTCCCAAGGCAAGCGTTGCACACTCATTCATTCCAGCTCCCGGCTTGTCGGCGGACCGAGCCCCAAAGGAGTTGGCATGCCTGCCACACATGCGTCCCGTCAACACGGTCTGCTCGATGTACCTGCGCTGCGTAAGCACGCAAAACGTCTTCTCAAAGCCCTGAACACCCACGAAGCGGATGACGCCCGGGCGCAATTGCGCGCGATGGGCCTGCCGGGCCCGGCCTATCGGCTCGCCGACACCCAATGGCTGGTGGCCCGGGACGCAGGGTTCGCCAGTTGGCCCAAATTGATCGCCCATGCCGATGCCGTCGGATTTGCCGCCCGCCATCCGGATTTTGCGGCGACGGGTGAAGCACAGGTTCAGCACTGGCGCTGCGGCAATGACATCGAGCGCAGCCTGCGCGTTGCCGGCTTCGCAGGTGCGTTCCAGATGTTCGACGACCCCATGGTCATGGGACCGGTTCCCGCGCTGCCTGACGACGACTATTGGGCGGTGAGGGCAGTCTTTGCCCAGCAGGCCTTCGGCTTGTCGGCCCGTGATGCTCAGCAACGGCAGGCGACTCAGCGCGGGGCTTTGGCACGCCTGAATGCCGACAGTGAACTGGTCCTGTGGTGCGAAGCCGATGCCTACGATCAGCTGTTTCTGGTTCGGCTGCTGGCGAGTTTGCCCAGCGTCCCGCGCAGGCTGGAGCTGATCGAGATCAACCGCGTGCCCGGCGTCGAGCGATTCATTGGTATCGGGCAACTGGACCCGGACGTGCTCGCCTGGCTTTGGCCCCAGCGGCACGCCATCGGTGAAGACGCGCTGGCACTGGCGCGGCAGGTATGGGCCGCCTACACCGCCGCGGACCCGACTCGCTGGGCCGAGCTTGCGGCACAGCACCATTGCGCGCTGCCGCTGCTCGGTCCCGCGCTGGCAAGACAACTGCAGGAGCTGCCCGGCGCAGAGGATGGCTTGAGCCTGACCCAGCGGTTGACCCTGCGCATTCTCGCGGAGAAAGGCGAGATGCCCGCCGGCAAGGTCTTCGGTCATTTGATGATGACCTATGAGCCGCTGCCGTATCTGGGCGACATGATGTTCAACGCACTGCTCAGGGCTTTCATCGATGCACCGCACCCGCTGCTGCACGAACAAGCGGGCAGCGAATGGCCCAAACGGCTGGTCGGACTGACCGCGCTGGGTGAGCGCGTCCTGCGCGGGGAAGTGAACTGGCTCGATCTTGAGCCCGCAGAGCGGTGGGTCGGCGGTGTGCAGATTGTTGCGGAGCGCTCGCCTTGGGTCGTCAGCGCAGAAGGGCGGGTGTGGCGTCGGTGACTAGGCCAGAGGCGTCAGCGCCTTCTCCATGATGATCGTCCGCTCTTCGCCGTGGTATTCATCCCGAACGGTCGAGTAGCCCAGTGACCGGTAAAAACCCTCGGCCGTGATGGAGGAGGGCACGCGTAACCGACGGACGCCGTGGGAGTGGGCGGTTGATTCAACAGCCACCATCAACGCGCGGCCGGCGCCCTGGCCCTGGTGTGTCGGGGCGACGAACACGCTGCGAACCGCGGCTTGATCGAGGCTCGCCGTGGCAATAACTTCTTTGTCGAGGGTCGCCACGTACACCTGCCGCTGCGCCAGCAAGCGCAGGATCGCCGACGGGGAAAAGCTCTGCTCCACCTGCGCAATCACGGCGGCGGAATAGTCCTGGCGATTGGACTCGCGCAGGGCGGCCACGATGACGCGGCTGATCGCGGTGGCGTCATTATCCGTTGCCTTGCGGATATGGCAGTTCATGTGGCCGTGGTCCTTGTGTCCGCGCGCGGTTATCTGAATACCGGGTGAGCAGCACACACCGGTAATCCCCTTTCATTTACTGGTCGTTTTCATCTTGTGGCCGTTGCTGCGCCTGCTGATCAAGCAGCATTTGTGTGACCTGCTCAATGTAGTCGAACACCTCAGGCTGGACCGAGTATTGGTACTGCTTGCGACGGTTGTTGGAAACTTTGCCGTTATTCGTCAGGCACATCATCACGAGGTTGGCCAAGTCGCTGCCGCGCGCGTCGTAGACCTCATTTACCGTCCGCACGACCCTGTCATAGTTTTTAAGAAAGATTGTCTCTTCCCGAAGTTCCACTTCTAACGCCCGCTTCGCCATTTCCAGAGTGAACCGTACCGCTGAAGTGGCATCCCAGAAGCGATAGATCGAGGGATCACCCGTGAATTCGAACGAGTACTGACACTGATCAATCCTCCGGACATCCCAGAACTCACGCGCTGGGCGAGAGAAGGACTGCAACGTCTCCAGATACAGGCGCTCCTCGCGTTTCATGGCCACAGATACCGGCAGCAGCAAACCATTTTCCAGCGCGCCGGCGCGGCACAGAGTGTGGTGGATCAAAAAACGGGAGAGGCGACCATTGCCGTATTCGTAGCGCAATTCCTTGATTCACGACGATCCCATGCAGTTTTTCTTCAGTGCACCCAGAAAATCTTCAGTTCGACCAATTATCCTGATTTTTTCTTAACTTGATACATCCCGTCTTACTCCTGGGACCGCGCGACCACCCCCGTAGCCCTGAGAATCCTGCCGGCATCCCGGGCGGGAGGGAGCCCGAACACCCGGGCGTAATCACGACTGAACTGGGTGGCGCTCTCGTAGCCGACCTCGACGGCGGCCGCCATGACGCTCATGGCATTGGCGACCATCAGCGTTCTGGCCTGCAACAGGCGAACCCGCTTCTGGTACTGCAAAGGGCTCAGGTGAGTGACCGCCTTGAAATGCCGATGGAACGCCGAGACGCTCATCGAAGCGCGCTCGGCCAGGCGCTCAACGCCCAGGGGTTGAGCGAAGTCACGCCGAATCCACTGAATGGCCATGTTGACCCGCGCCATGGCGCTGTCCGGCACGGCAATTTCGCGCAACATCCAGCCGAGCGGGCCCTGGAGCACGCGGAAAATAATTTCCCGTTCATAGACCGGGGCGAGGGCGGCGATCGCTTCGGGGTCGCCCATCAGTCGCAGCATTCGCACCCAGGCATCCATCAGTTCATCGGTCATCAATGCGACGGAAAACCCCGAATCCTGTTCAGCGCGGCTGGCAGGTTTGGGCAGGTCGGCGAACAGCGTCGCCAGCACCGCCGGGTCCAGCGTCAGGCTGACCGCCAGATAAGGCTCGCCTGCAGGCGCCGGGTGCACCGAACCCACCGCAGGCAGATCGATGGACATGACGAAGTAGGTCGCCGGGTCGTAGCTGAGGGTCAGGTCCCCCACGGTCATGCTTTTGCTGCCTTGCAGAATCACGTTGATCATCGGGTCATACACCGCCGCGAGCAGGTGCTCGGGGATTTTGCCCTGCACCATGGCTACCCGGGGGATGCCCGTTTCGGTGCGACGGTTTTCAGCACCGGCAGCAAGCAATCGGAGTTCATTCAGTTGTTTTTCCATGGGCAGCATGCTGAGGGCTGAGCGTCATGCCGCGCAAGGGAAAAGCAGAAACGGGCAGGTTCCGAGCAGGAACGGACACGTCCTCGGTCTCTGTGATGAGTACTGTGGAGCCACGTTTGAATCACAGAGGAACACGACATGGGCGTTATCGTTATCACAGGCGGCAGCCGCGGGATCGGCGCCAGTGCGGCCGAACACGCGGCGAAACGGGGTATGGGTGTCATCCTGACGTACAACGCCAACCCTCAGGCAGCGGCTTTGGTCGTCGAGCGCATTGCACAGGCCGGTGGGAAGGCCGTTGCGCTGAAACTCGACGTGTCCGACGTCGGCAGCTTCGCGGCGTTTCGCGAATCCGTGGTCACGGCACTTCGCGAAACCTGGGCGACCGCCACGTTGAGTGGCCTGGTCAACAACGCCGGCTATGGCCTGTTCAACCCCTTGGCAACGGTCAGCGAAGCGCAGTTCGACGGTCTGTTCAACGTGCACCTCAAAGGCCCGTTTTTTCTGACTCAGGCGCTGCTGCCGTTACTCGCGGACAACGCCAGCATCGTCAATCTCACCAGCGCCACGACACGAGTGGCCACGGCCGGCGTTGCTCCCTACGCCGCGTTCAAGGGTGGCCTTGAAGTGCTGACCCGCTACATGGCCAAAGAATTTGCCGACCGGCGAATACGCGCCAATGCGGTATCACCGGGCGCCATCCGCACAGAGCTGGGCGGCGGCCTCAACGATGCGTTCGAAGCGATGCTGGCGGCGCAGACCGCGCTCGGCAGAGTGGGCGAACCGGAAGACGTCGGCCGAGTGATTGCCATGTTGCTGTCCGACGAAAGCGGCTGGATCAATGCCCAGACCCTTGAAGTCGCCGGCGGCTACAACATCTGACCACGGGAGGATTTCGAGAATGCTGGATCATATTTTTCTGTCAGTGAGCGACGTCCCACGTGCCGTCCGCTTCTATGAGCAGGTGCTCGCACCTCTGGGCGTCACGGCACGGCTGGACTACGACGGCAAGGACGGTCCGCCGGGACATCCTGACCTGAAAGGCTTCGGCGCCAACGGTCGGGTGTTTTTCTGGCTGCGCGAGGGAGTAGTCGAAGGACGTGCTGTCCATGTCGGCTTCGTCGCCAACAGCAAGGCCGAAGTGGATGCCGCTTACGCCGCCGCCATGGATCACGGAGCCGTGGACAATGGCGCGCCCGGCGCACGCTTGCACTACGACCCTGATTACTACGCCGCCAATGTGCTGGACCCGGACGGCTACAGCCTGGAATTCGTCTGCAAAAAATGGCAGCACGCCCAATGAGCCCGCTGCTGATCTACGGCGCCACGGGCTACACCGGGCGCATGGCAGCAGAACGCGCCAAAGCCCAGGGGCTGGTGTTCGAAATCGCCGGGCGTAATCGTCAGCGTCTCGAAGCACTGTCTGCGCAGCTGCAAGTGCCTTATCGGGTGTTCGATGCCGACGCGAATGCCGCCGCTTCGTTGTCGGGGATCTCTGTGCTGCTCAACTTTGCCGGTCCGTTTGCGCACACCGCCGAGCCTTTGATGCGCGCCTGCATCCACGCCGGCGTGGACTATCTGGACATCACCGCCGAAATCAACGTGTACCGATTGGCCGAACGATTGGGCGCTGAAGCCTTTGCACAGGGCGTCATGTTGCTGCCGGGCGTTGGCTGGGACGTCGTGCCTACCGACGCGCTGGCACTGCATGTCGCCAGGCGCGTTGATCAACCGCGTTCGCTGCGCATCGCGCTGCAAGTGCCGGGGTCGATGTCTCGGGGCTCGGCCAAGAGCGTCAGCGAAATCATCGGCGCCGGTGTGCTCGCCAGGGTGGCGGGTGAGCTTGTCGCGACACCTGATGCACCGCCGCGTCAGTTTGATTTCGGCCAGGGACCGCTGCTCTGTGTGCCGCTCTCGTTCGGGGATCTCGTGACCGCGTGGCATGCAACCGCCATTCCCGACATCAGGATGTATGTCCACCTCTCGGGCGAAGCGTTTCCAGAGGGCGACCTCTCACTGCTTCCCGATGGCCCCGACGCTGCAGCGCGTGATGCCCATAGGGCCCGAGCGGCGGTTGAGATCACCGGGGCAGATGGCTCGATCGCGCGGTCGGTCATCGAAACCGTGAACGGCTACACCTACACACCACTCGCTGCGGTTGAAGCTGCCCGCCGTGTGTTGGGCGGTGAGCGGCGGCGGGGGTTCACAGCCCCGTCGCAGTTGTTCGGCGGCGGGTTTGCGCTGAGCATCGCGGGCACGGTCATCACCGACCTGCCAGCCAGGTAGTTCCGGTCAGGGGGCTGCCGGTGGGGCAGTGGTCTCGCCGCTTGGGGCGAGGGGCGACTTGAACCGCGCGGCGTCCCGCAGGGGAGGCAGGCCGAACAGCCGGGCGTATTCGCGATTGAATTGCGAAGCGCTTTCGTAGCCGACCTTGTAAGCGATGGACGTGGCGTCCAGGGTGTCGAACAGCAGCAACCAGCGAGCCCGTAACAGGCGCAGGCGTTTTTGATACTGAATGGGTGTCATGGCTGTGACCGACTTGAAATGCCGATAAAAGGCAGCAACGCTCATCTCGGACATCAGTGCGAGGGGCTCGACGCGGAAAGGCTCGGTGTAATGCTCGCGAATCCACTGCGTCACACGGCGGATCTGTGTCATCCGGCCATCCGGGCGCGCCATGTCACGAAGGATGCCGCCCAGTGGCCCCTGCAACGCACGATACAAAATCTCGCGTTCGATCATCGGGGCTAGGACTCCAGCGTCATGGGGACGATCGACCAGCCGCATCATCCGCACCCAAGCGTCCAGCATCTCATCCGACGCGCACACGGCCTGAAAGCACGCGCTTTGTGCTGCCCCTGGTGCCGTGTTCACCTCCATCAGCAGCGTCGCAATCACATCCAGATCAAGGGTCAGGCTGACCGCCAGATAGGGTTGATCGGCCGCTGCGGCGTGAATCTGGCCCGTGGCGGGCACGTCGACCGGCACCAGAAAATAATGGCCTGCTGTGTAGCGAAAAACCTCATCGCCTATCGACAGGCTTTTTGTGCCCTGGAGTACCAGATGCAGCATCGGCTGGTAGACCTGATCTGCGCAGGCCTCGGCGCAGACCATTGCAACGCGGGGCAGACCGGTGTCCGTCCAGGTGTTTTGGGCGCTCATCACGATGCGGCGCAGTTCTGCGATTGGATTTTCCATACCCCACCGTGGGCTACACCGCGGTGCCTGGCAAGCCATTTGAGAAGATCAGGCAAGGATGTGCGAACAACCGGCAAACGCTAGCCCGGTGGTTGGCCGAATACTGGGGGCACGCGGCTCGTTCCAGGTCCGGAGCTCACGACCGGTGCTCGCGACCGGTGCACGACGGACAGTAACGACGCTCAACAACTCCTCATTTCAAAAGGTCACGGTATGAAACTCAACGGAAAAATCGCGGTAGTCACGGGTGCGTCGAAAGGTATCGGCGCCGGAATCGCCAAGGCGCTGGCCGCCCAGGGCGCAACGGTCATTATCAACTATGCCTCCAGCAGGGCCGACGCCGAGGGGGTGGTCACTCACATCACCGCCCAGGGCGGCTCCGCCGTCGCCGTGCAAGCGGACATGAGTCAGGGGGCTGAGGTCACGCGCCTGTTCGACACGGTTCGCGAGCAGTACGGGACGCTGGATGTGCTGGTCAATAACGCAGGGGTGGCGGTGTTCCAGATGATTGACGACCTCACCGAGGAAGCCTTCCACACACAATTCAACCTGAACGTCCTCGGCTACCTGCTTGCGGTGCGAGAAGCAGTCAAGCTGATGGCGCCTGGGGCAAGCATCATCAACATCAGCTCGATTCTGAGCACCGACCCCTACCTGGCCTCCAGTGTCTACTCGGCCACCAAGGGCGCGGTCGACACCTTGAGCTTTGCGCTGGCCAGGGAACTGGGGCCGCGGGGCATCCGGGTCAATTCGATCCTGCCGGGCCACACCAACACACCCGCAACGGCCGGCCACTTTGCGGGCGAGCTGGGAGAGAAAATACTGGCGGGCACACCTCTGGGGCGTTTTGGAGAGCCAGAGGACATTGCCCCTCTGGCCGTGTTTCTGGCTTCCGGCGATTCCCATTGGGTCACCGGCGAATCCATCAGGGCATCCGGCGGGGTGCGCGGCGTGGGATATTGAACCATTGGCTTGACGGCTGAAGCGCACGGTTCATGTGCGCTCATATCGTCGTTTACGCCGCCGACAAATGCTCGTAAAGAATCGTCGCGCCGACCAGCATCAGCACAATGCCGCCGATGATTTCAGCGCGTTTGCCCACCACCGTGCCCAGCACGCGGCCCAGCATCACGCCGAGGGTGACCATGACCGTTGTCGCGACACCGATGGCGGCGGCAGCCACCAGGATATTCACGTTGACGAACGCCAGGCCAACGCCCACGGCCAGCGCATCGATGCTGGTGGCGAAGGCCGTCACGGCCAATATCAGGAAGGAGTGCTGGTTGGGCTTTTCTTCTTCGGCTTCTTCGTGCTTGAGGCCGTTGTAGATCATGTGCACGCCGAGCACCAAGAGGAGCGTGAAGGCAATCCAGTGATCCCAGTTCTCGACATAGGACGTGGCCGCCTGGCCGATCAGCCAGCCGATCAAGGGCGTAATGCCTTCAATCACACCAAAGATAATGCCGGTGCGCAGCGCTTCTATCAAACGAGGCTTGTGCAGGCTCGCGCCTTTACAGATGGCCGCTGCGAAAGCGTCCGTGGACATGGCCAAAGCAAGAAGGATGAGGGAAATCGGGTTCACGGTTATGTTCCAGTCGGGCTGTGAGTCAACGACGCAACCACACGCCCGACTTTAGGCATGGATGCATCGTTGGTCTCGCCAACCCGAAGGTGTTCGTGCCACGGCAGGCCGCCGAGAATGTTGACACGAACGCTCTGTGACAATGAGTCCAGAGCAGGCTACTCCCCAACAAGGGCCGCCACTATACCGCGTGAATGTGAAAGAAATGTCGACGCGTGACGTTCAGTTCAGCGAACCATCACACGGCTTGAACCGCTTCCGACGTCGCAATACAGCCCAGGATTCTCAGATACAGACTCACCGTCGTACCCGCTCCCGGAGCCGTTTCGATGCGCGCGTCACCGCCCGACTTGATCGCAAAATCCTTTGCCTGCGCCAACCCCAGCCCCGTGCCCTGGCCGGTCGCCTTGGTCGTGAAAAGAGGCTCGAACACGCGGCCTGCTATTTCAGGGGCCATGCCGGGACCGTTGTCCCGTACGCTCACGACCAGGTAGTCGCCCTGTTGCAGCGATAAATCATCCTCCACATGCACCCAGCGCGTGGACAGATGCACCTGACCGCTACCCTTCAGGGCATCACGTGCATTGGCCAGCAGGTTCATGACGACCGCATGGAGTTGAGCTTCCAGACAGAGAACGCCCCAGCCCCATTCGGCGAGATCGAACGTGAGGTCGATGGTTTCGCTCATCGAGTGACGCATCAGCGACTGCGCACCGTGAAGGCGAGCGGTCACATCGATGCAGATCAGTTCAGGCCCGTCACCGCGCACGCTGGTCATCAAATAGCCGATCAACTGCCGACCTTGTTCAACGGCTTGCAGTCCGGTTTCGGCGAAGCGCTCCACGTCCACTGGCCGTCGGGAGCGCAGGCGGATCAATTGAAACGCAGCGCTCACGCTCTGCAGCAAATTATTGAAGTCATGGGCGATGCTCGCCGTCAGCATTCCCAGAGATGAAATGCCCCTCGCGTTATCCAGCAGCGGGGTGACTTCGTTCTGGTTCTGCTCGGCGTGTTTGAATTGGTCCTGAAGTTGCGTCAGTTGCTTCGCCCGTTGCGTGCCCAGCCAGCGGGCCTCGAGCAAGGCAGCGGCCTGCCGGGCCAGTGCCTGCAAGGCAAGGGAATGGCGTTCGCTCAGTTGCCGGGGTTGTGTGTCGATCACGCAGACAGTGCCCAGCGCCGCGCCGCTGTCCGTGACAATGGGCGCACCGGCGTAGAAACGAATATAGGGAGGACCGAGCACCAGCGGGCTGGAAGCGAAGCGAGGGTCAACGGCCGCATCTTCGACGACCAGCACCTGCGCGGGGTCCAGGATCGCGTGGCCGCAGAACGCCAGATCCCGGTGGGTTTCCTGCACCTCAAGGCCGATGCAGGCTTTGAACCACTGACGATCCCGATCGACCAGCGACACCAGCGCAATGGGCGCGTCGCACAAAGTGGTCGCCAATAGAACGATGTCGTCGAATGCCTTCTCGTTGGCACTGTCCAGCACGTCCAGGTGTTCGAGCGAGAGGACACGCTCTTCCTCGTTGAAAGGAAAGGGGGCGGGATGGTGGGCCATCGATAAACCGGTGCTGGAAAATGTAGTCCGGCATCATGCGCTGTGCCCCGTGCTACCGCAAGGGCGGAGGCCTGTTGATGCCGAACTGGGGAAAGAAAACGACGCGCTGTCTGCTGTGCAACTCGTCGAGGCCTCGAAAGCGATCGACGCCTACGGCGCGCTGTTGGACGAGTCAGCCAAGGCGGCACCGATGCGGATCTTGAGGTCCTATAACGAGTTGGTCGATGCAGGTCACCGGCTCTAAGCGTTGAAAGAGGGGAACGCATCAGCCGTTCCCCTCGATGCACCCAGCCTGTCAGCCGAGTGCCACCTCGCTGGTCATGCCCACCAGGGTCACTTCCTCGGCCTGCGCAAAGATCATTTCAGTATTGCCCAGGTCTTGGGTCCAGTCGCCGGTGAGGGCGATTTCGAACCGATGGCCCTGAGCGTCCGCTTCCACATCCTTCAGGTAAGTGCGGTCCAGATCGTGGTTATAGACCATCTTCAGCGTCGTCCCGGTGCCGTCTCCGAAACCCGTGTAGCCCAATGCCGACACGTCGATTTTGTCGTTGTTGTTGGCGAATCGGTCAATCAGGTCCACGAAGCTCTGGGTGTCGGTGCGGTAGCTGTCAGTGGCTGCCGTGTAGCGGAACACGTCAGCGTCATTGATGCCGTTACGGCCGTAGACCGAAAGGTTCGGGTCGTCGCCGCCGCTCAACAGGTCGGCACCCGCGCCGCCGATAATCACATCCGAGCCTCTGCCGCCATCGATGCGGTCGTTACCGGCCAGGCCGTAGATGACCTCCGACATGGCGCTCCCCGTGATCACGTCCCTTCCAGCCGTTCCTTCGACGGTGGGGGCGGTGAACACCAGATTGGTGCTGTTCAATTGCCCTGTCAGGTTGCCTTCGAACGCCAGTTCAAAGCGCTGCCCGTCAGCGTTGGCATCGAAACTTTTCAGGTAGGTGCGGGTGCCCTCAGCGTTGGCCTGGATGGCCAGCGTGCCATTGTGGCCGTCGCCAATGCCGGTGAAGCCCAAGGCAATCAGGTCTACACGGTCCTGGGAAGCGTCGAAGTCCAGAATCCGGTCACTGCCGGTTTCCGTAGCGGTACGGTAGCTGTCGCTGATCTGGCTGAAGCGGAAAATGTCTGCGCCGGTCCCGCCTGCCAGCACGTCACGGCCACCCCCGCCTTGCAGCAGATCGTCACCGCCCAGACCGTGGATGATCTCGGCCGTGTCGTTGCCAAGCAAGTGATTCGCCTCGCTGGAGCCATCCACATGGAATTGACCGTCCTGGCTGCCAAAGGTGGTGTCCAGGCTGCCATCGGCGTTCAGTCGAGTGATGACGTCGCCGGCGATCAGGATTTTGCCATCGGGCTGAACAACCACAGAGTGGGCATAGTTCTTCTCGCCTTGAGGCACCTGAATCGTGAGTTTGCCATCGTCGCTAAAGGAAGTGTCGAAGGAACCATCGGCATTCAGCCGCAGTACGTTGAAGGCGGTGTTGTCATTGCTCTCGCCGGCAATGATGATCTTGCCATCGGCTTGCACGGTCATTGCAGAACGGTAGTCCAGCCCCAGCGCGGTATCGAAGTACACCACGCCGTCCACGCCAAACGCGGTATCCAGGTTGCCGTCGGCTGCAAGTCGCTGAACGGCATAAACCGGATCGCCCGGGTCGTGGGGGCCGTCGGAACCCACGTACAGCCAACTGCCGAGCAATACGCTGCCGTCGGGCTGCACAACGGTGGCGATATTGCCGGTGCCGTAACGTCCGGCAGGGTTGAGGATAAGCGCGCCTTCGGTACCGAAATCCTCTGCCGGAGCCCCGCTGCTGTCCAGCTTGAGCACCACTGCTTGCGAGGTGCCGCGAGCGCTGACGTACACCGAACCGTCGGCTGTGGCGTAAATCGCCATTCCATCGGTGCTGATCGGTACATCAAGTGCTGCGGCGCCGCCTTTGCCGAACGTGGTGTCCAGGGTGCCATCCACGTTGAAGCGTTCGACTTTCAAACCGCCAGGCCCGGGCTGCGCCGACAGGACTTTGCCGTCGGCCTGGACCGCCATCACGTAGTAAGCCTCGTCTTCCGGATCCAGGCTGGCGGGCACGAGGGCAATCCCGTCCTGGCCGAAACTGTTGTCCAGGCTGCCGTCGCTGTTGAGGCGCACCGACGTGAAGCTGCCTCGCGTGCCATAGCTTTCATCGCCGGGGGAGCCCGGATAACCAATGGCGGTCTGGAAGCTTTCGCCGCCGACGATGATCTTGCCGTCAGGCTGGAGAATGACGCTCCAGGTTTGATCGCCCCCCGTGGAGGGGTCCACCTGCACGGTCCCCGGGCCGGTTCTTACGGTGTAATCGATGGTGGGCTTGCGGTCGGTTGAAGCCATGACATTGTCCTTTTGACATGGAACTTGATGGGAATGACGCTCTCGAGTTGACCGTATGGGCGTCAATAAATGCGAACGAGGCTGCCTGTCGGCGACAAAAAGCCGTCAGGGCTGCGCTAGAGCCGATGGCCCAACAGCTCTGGGCTTCGCTTGGTCAACGTCTCGATCGCATCACGCGATGTGCCGCTCACCCCATTCACATTGCTTAAATATTGCTGTGACACAGTTTCATGTCGCTTGATCAAGCATCCGACAGCGTCAGACAGCCATCCCGGTGATTACGGGCGGTGGGCTGGCTCTGTAAAAGGACTCATGAAATGAATGTCACGGTCTCACGCGCAGGATACGCAGCACTTACCCAGGCTAGATGCCCCCGCTGGGCGATAGCGCAGTGACGGTTCTGATCACAGGGGTGGCTGGGTTTATCGGCTTTCACATGGCCAGAAAGTTGTGCCACCAAGGCGTTCAAGTGGTGGGCATCGACAACCTCAACGATTACTACAGCGTCGACCTCAAGCGTGCCCGGCTCGCACAGCTTGAACACCTCCCAGGCTTTCACTTTCAGCAAATCGACATCATCGACCAAGGCGCATTGCGTGGCCTTTTCAGCGCGTACGGCTTCAGCGAGGTGATTCATCTTGCGGCGCAGGCGGGGGTTCGCTATTCCATCGACCACCCGAGCGTGTACGCCGATGCCAATCTGGTCGGGTTTCTCAACGTCCTTGAAGCCTGCCGGGCCTACCCCGTGAAGCATCTTGTGTACGCGTCCAGCAGCTCGGTGTACGGCGCCAATACCAAGATGCCGTTCGCGGTGGAAGACGCCGTTGATCAGCCCGTTTCCCTGTATGCCGCGACCAAGCGCGCCAACGAGCTCATGGCCTACAGCTATTCCCATCTGTACCGGATTCCGGCGACGGGGCTGCGGTTTTTTACCGTCTACGGCCCTTGGGGACGGCCAGATATGGCGCTGTTCAAATTCACCCAGGCCATCCTCAGTGGCGAGCCGATCGATATTTATAACGGCGGCGAGATGGCGCGGGATTTCACTTACGTCGACGACATCATCGAGGCGATGAACCGGCTGTTGCCCCGACCACCAACGCTCGTTGACGGTGTCGCGCCGTGTCAGCTGTTCAACATCGGGCGAGGCGCGCCGGTGAAGCTTCTGGACTTCATTCACTGCCTGGAGTCGGCGCTGGGGATTCAGGCCAAGCGCAACTATCTGCCACTTCAGCCGGGGGACGTTTTGCAGACCTGGGCCGATGTGTCCGGCCTGGCGAAATGGATCGACTTCAGCCCCCAGGTAGGGGTGGAGCAGGGCGTCGCCGAATTCGTGCGCTGGTATTGCGATTTCTACCCCGGCAAACAGGGCCAACCGGCCAGACAGGCACAACCGGCCAGACAATCAAAACAAGCGACGCGGTGGGCGTGATGAGTGAATCGGTGTTCGTGTCGGTGTTGATCCCGGCAAAAAATGAGGCGCAGAACCTGCCTTCATTGCTCAATGAAGTACGCACCGCGCTGGCCGGGGAGCGCTATGAGGTGTGGGTAGTCGACGACGGCAGCACCGACGACACGCTGCGTGTGCTGCAGCAGATCAAGGCCGAAGGCTTCGAACTCCTTCGGATCCTGCACCACGATGTTTCCCTCGGGCAGAGCACGTCGATCTGGCATGCCGCACACGCCGCGCGCGGTGAGTGGCTGGCAACGCTGGACGGCGACGGCCAGAACGACCCTGCCGATTTGCCCGGCATGCTGGCGCTGGTGCGCGATGCAGGGCAGGGCAACGACCAGAACCCACTTGAGCCACTGGCCTTGGTGGCCGGGCACCGCGTCAACCGGCGAGACACTGCGAGCAAACGCTGGGCGTCCCGTTTCGCCAATGCCTTGCGCAGCCGCCTGCTCAAGGACGCCACGCCGGACACAGGCTGCGGGCTGAAGCTGATCCATCGAGAGGCGTTTCTGCGACTGCCTTATTTCGATCACATGCACCGCTTCATCCCCGCGTTGATCCAGCGCCATCATGGCCGAATGATCGTTCATCCGGTTCACCACCGGCACCGACAGGCCGGCGTTTCCAACTACGGCAATCTGGACCGGGCGCTGGTCGGCATCCTCGACCTGTTCGGCGTCTGGTGGCTGGTGCGCCGCACGCGACTCAATACCCGGCCCGAGGAGATGAACGGATGAATTTCACCCGCGAAGCGCTTTGGCTCACGGTGGGCTTTCTCGGCCAGGCGGTCTTCACCGGCCGTTTCGTCTTGCAGTGGCTGTACAGCGAAATCAAGAAACGCAGCGTGATTCCGGTGGGCTTCTGGTACCTGAGCATGCTTGGCAGCGCATTGCTGCTGATCTACGCCATCTACCGGGAAGACCCGGTGTTCATCATCGGCCAGTCATTTGGCTTCGTGGTTTACCTGCGCAACCTGCAGCTGATTGCCAAACACAAAGATCTGAAGGAATAGCCGGTGGGCCGTGTTCATTCTCCCGCGTGGCAATGCCTGGCACTCGTGGTGCTGTCGCTGCTGCTGGTCGGCGCCGGCTTTGGCATCAGGCAGCCACTGAATGTCGACGAAGAACGTTTTCTGGGCGTCGCACTGGAAATGCTGCACAGCGGCAGTTGGCTGATTCCCCATCGGGCCGGCGAAATCTATGGCGACAAGCCGCCGTTGTTCATGTGGACGGTGGCGTTCTTCACCTGGCTGACCGGTTCGCCGTCGCTGGCACTCTTCATCCCGGGCCTGCTCTCGGCGGCCACCGCCACGGCGGTGTTGTACGACTTGGGCCGGCGCCTCTGGTGCCGCAGGGTGGGGCGCATTGCCGCGCTACTGTTTCTGGCGACTTACCAGACCTACAGCATCCTGCGCACCGGCCAGATCGACAGCTTCCTGTGCCTGTGGGTCGCGCTGGGCTTCTACGGCATGGTTCGGCACCTTCTGCTGGGGCCGGCGTGGGGCTGGTTCTACCTGGGGTGTCTGGCGATGGGCCTGGGGATCATCAGCAAGGGGGTCGGTTTTCTGCCGGCGCTGATGCTGGTCCCCTACGGCTACGCCGTGCGCAAGCGATGGCCGGGTGTGGCCGTCATGCCGGGGCAGGGGCTTCGCTGGGCGACCGGTTTTCTGCTGGTGCTGGCCGGGTGTGCGGTCTGGGTTGTCCCGCTGCTTGCCACGGTCTGGCTCAAGGGTGGCGCTGACGAAGTGGCGTACCTGAAGGAGATCCTGTTTCACCAGACCGGTGGCCGCTACGCGTCGGCGTGGGATCACCGCGAACCGTTCTGGTATTTCCTGACCGTCATCCCGCAGTACTGGCTGCCGTTGGTGCTGGCGTTGCCGTGGCTGGTGCCCGCCTGGCGTCGCCAACTGCAAAAGCACGACGCGCGGATACTACTCTTGCTGGGCTGGGTGGTCCTGGTGGTGCTGTTTTTCTGCCTGAGCACCGGCAAGCGCAAAATCTACATCTTCCCGGCGTTACCCGGCCTGGTGCTGGCCGCAGCGCCGCTGATTCCGTGGCTGCTGCGACGCTGGTTTGGCGATCGCCCGAAAGCCCGCGCCGTGTTTGGCGTGGCGGTGGTGACCTGGTTTTGCCTGTGGTTCGGCCGTGGCTTCGTGGAGCCGTTTACCGACGGACCCAATCCTCATAAGGCCCTCATGGTGGAAGCGGCCCGGCTGACCGACGGCGCCGAACTGGTATTGGTCGGCTGGCGGGAAGGGCATTGGCTGTTCGCGCGCCAGCCGGTGGTGCATTTCGGGTTTGCCGATCAATCCGCCGTCGAGCACGCCGCGCTCTGGTTGCGCACCCATCCATCCGCCTTTGCCCTGGTGCCCGCCGCCGAGGTTGAGCGCTGTTTTGTAGCGGCCAAGGCTCGCCAGTTGGGGTCAACGTCGAGGGCCGAGTGGTTGATCGTCGGGCCCGACGCGGATGATGGTCGCTGCCAGCCGCCGGCGCCTGTTCGCGCTTATCGCTTCTCCTGGGGTTCTGACGCGTTGTAGCCCGTGGCGCGCACGGGCCTTTCGTTAGACGCGGCAGCTCTGTCTCCACGAATCATTCACCGCTGCTGAAAACACCCTTTGAGATCCTCGATCAGCCCCGGCCCGGTCGGCACCCAGTCCAACCGTTCGCGGGTTTTGTTGCTATGGCTCGCCATGTCTCGCCCGACAAAGCTCGACAGCCAGCCGAACCTTGCCATCGCCTCGTCCGCCGGCACCGACGCAACGGGCAGGCCAAGGCCTTCGCCCAGGGTTTGGGCAATGAGGCGGAATGGGATGTGGCTTTCGGCGGTTGCATGATAGCGAGCGCCGGGCTGGTATTTTTCCAGCGCGAGACGATACAGCTGGGCAGTGTCTGAAATGTGCGCGGCGGACCAGTGATTCAGACCTTCATCGACGTAAGCCGAGACGCCTGTCTGCCGCGCGTGTCTGATGAGTTCGGTGGCCAGGCCCTGTTTGGCCGTGTCGTGGATTTGCGACAGGCGCATCACCACGACGTTGAGGCCGCGTTGTAAAAGCGCCTCTGCGGCCAGTTCCGAGGCGGCCCGGGGGTTGGGATGCTCGGGATTGAAATGATCCTCATCGGCAGGCGCGCCCGGTGCCGACGAGCCCATCGGCGTCGCCGAAGTGATCAGCAGCGGGCGTTGCGAGCCGTTCAGCGCCTCGCCCAGCGCGGCAATGGCACAGGCGTCTTTCTGGCAGTTGTCAATGAAGTGGGCGAAGTCGTGATCGAACGCGGTGTGAATGACCGCGTCGCACAGATCAGCGCCCCGTCTGAGGCTGGCGAGGTCTTCAAGGGTGCTGCGACAGGGTTCGGCACCGATGGCCCGCAGTGCGTCGGCGCCGGCCTGGGAACGCGTCATCCCCATCACCTGATGACCTGCGGTGAGTAATTCCCGAGCAACCCGGGAACCGATAAAACCTGTGGAGCCGGTAAGAAATACGCGCATTGCTGAAAACTCCTTTTGCTGAAGCCGGCAGGATGCGCGTAACGTTTATCCGCTTAAAAGACGTGACGTTATCAGGGTATACGAACTAACAGGATCATCATGGCCAACCCGTCTGTTCATTTGCTGGGCACGTATCTGAAGGATTGCCGGGCGCGTCTGGATCCGGCCAGTTTCGGTTTTTCCGGCCGACGACGTACACCGGGTTTGCGCCGGGAAGAAGTCGCGCAGCGCGCCAATATCAGCGCGACCTGGTACACGTGGCTGGAGCAGGGGCGGGGCGGTGCACCCTCGGCCCAAGTGCTGAACCGGATTGCCGAAAGTCTGTTGATGACCGCACCCGAGCGCGAGCACGTGTTCATGCTCGCCTTCGGCCATCCGCCGGAAGTGGTCTACAGCGCGCCTGACGGGGTGACGCCGCGCCTGCAACGCGTCCTCGATACCCTGGCGTTCAGCCCCGCGTTTATCAAGACGGCGACGTGGGACGTGCTGGCTTGGAACACCGCAGCGGCGGCGGTCTTCACCGACTACAGCCTGCTGCCGGTTGGGCAGCGGAACATCTTGCGCCTGATGTTCTGCAACCCGCACGCCCAGGCCCGGCAGGCAGACTGGAACGCTGTCGCGCGTTTCATCGTCGCGGCGTTTCGGGCGGACGCGACCCGCGCCGGTGCTGCTTCCGAGGTCACCCAGTTGGCTGAAGAACTGTGCACCCTGAGCCCCGAGTTTGCGGCGCTGTGGCAGGACAACGACGTGAGGCTTCAGGGCGAAGGCACCAAGCGCCTGCGCCACGATCCCCACGGAGTCATTAAGCTGGAATACTCCAATTTTGCGGTGGACGGACGACTGGACCTGTCGATGATCGTGTATAGCCCGGTCACCGCCGCCGATGCCGATCGTGTACGGGCGGTGATCGAAGACGCTGCCCGGCTAAAGCCGGCGCTTTCCGTGGGACCGGCTTTAGCCGGGAAAGCGTCGGCAGTCGCACTGCAAAATTGATGGCGTACGCACTGGCCTCTTCCCGGCTGAAGCCGGTCCTACTATGAAACCGCGTGCTCCCTGTAGGACCGGCTTTAGCCGGGAAGGCGTCGGCAGTCGCACTGCAAAATTGATGGCGTACGCACCTGGCCGCTTCCCGGCTGAAGCCGGTCCTACTGACACCGCGCGCTTTCTGTGGGACCGGCTTTAGCCGGGAAGGCGTCGGCAATCACGCTGCAAAATTGATGGCGTCGCCGCTGGCCTGTTCCCGGCTGAAGCCGGTCCTACTGACACCGCGCGCTTTCTGTGCAGACCGTGTGAAAACCAGCTACTCAGCAGCTAACCAAAAAAAATGCCCCGATCAA